>Ga0307947_1001178_pt1:0-7500 | contig 20288 bp, 28 predicted proteins | sample OrgLakmetagen232_FD_201840 | JGI IMG/M metagenome (GOLD analysis project Ga0307947, IMG submission 201840) | Saline water microbial communities from Organic Lake, Antarctica - #232 | ecosystem: Environmental > Aquatic > Non-marine Saline and Alkaline > Saline | place: Antarctica: Organic...
CGGACAAGCATGTGTGCAGGAAGACCCAATCTAAAAATGCCTTGACCTGGTCAGATCCCTCTTTGGACTGTGCGTGTAACGGACATGCTCTTCATAGCATTTTTCGGACAAGCATGTGTGCAGGAAGACCCAATCTAAAAATGCCTTGACCTGGTCAAATCCCTCTTTGGACTGTGCGTGTAGCGGACATGCTCTTCATAGCATTTTTTTTTAAAGTATGTGTGCAGGAAGGCCCGATTTGGAACTGCCCTGATTTGATTTCTACAACTGCAAAGGGAGTAGAGGGCAACGTGGGGAGTACACGTGTGTGTATGCTGCTGACTGCACATATTACCCGTGCGTGCTCTTCTGTTTGTGTGAATCAAGTTGTGTCTTCTGTTTGTGTGTATGTGTGCGTGTGTGCTGATGTTTGTGCGAATTACACGCCCGTGCTCTTCTGTTTGTGTAAGTCAAGTTGTGTATGTGCGTGTGTGTGTATATTGCTGACTGCAAAAACTTACCTGTGCGTGCTCTTTTGTTCATGTGTATCAAGTTGTGTGTATGTGTATGTATGTGCTGATGTATGTGCAAATTACCTGTGTGTGCTGCTGGGGGGCTTGTGTGGCTGGATCCCCTCCCTCCGCGGTAGAGAAGGGGGGGGGTGCAGATGAGCCAGCAGGGGTGCCTATGCACAAAAGAACATGAGGTGGCCATACGGTGTCACAAACGCTGCTGGTGACATGGTTACGACATGTGCAGGTGTGTGTGTGTGCGTGTGTGTGTGTGTGTGGAGGGGGGGGTGTATGTGTGGATAATTTGATGGGAGTGACAGAACATGGAGGAACCAGGGTGATGACGGTGGTTATGCCTTCACTGCACTGCACGGGTGCGGCAATAGGCTCTCTGAGGCGGCTTAATTCCTATTTTTATAATTGTGCAATTACAATTTCTGGTAGGAGCAAGGCAGGTGAGTTAGCAGGGGTGCCAGGAAAAGAGAGGGACGAGGGAGCAGTTTGTTTTCCTCAGCGCTGCATGGAATGTGGCAATGTGCTGCATGGATGTGCTGCATGGATGTGGCAATGTGCTGCATGGATGTGCTGCATGGATGTGGCAATGTGCTGCATGGAATGTGGCAATGTGCTGCATGGATGTGCTGCATGGATGTGGCAATGTGCTGCATGGAATGTGGCAATGTGCTGCATGGATGTGGCAATGTGCTGCATGGAATGTGGCAATGTGCTGCATAGATGTGCTGCATGGAATGTGGCAATGTGCTGCATGGATGTGCTGCATGGATGTGGCAATGTGCATGGAATGTGGCAATGTGCTGCATAGATGTGCTGCATGGAATGTGGCAATGTGCTGCATGGATGTGCTGCATGGATGTGGCAATGTGCTGCATGGAATGTGGCAATATGCTTTTTATAGTACTGAAGCTCCCTTGATAAAACACACTTGCAAAGACACACATACAAAAAAGACAACACACATCATTCAAGTACACACACATACACAGTTGCACACACACACACACACACACACACACACGAACACACACACACACACGAACACACACACACACGAACACACACACACACACGAACACAAACACACACAAACACACACACACACACAAACACACACACACACACACACAAACACACACACACAAACACACACACACACGCACACACACACACACACACACAAACACACACACACACACCTGGAGCCGAGGTGGTGGGAGTCACGGTGGAGTCTGCTGCTGTGATTCCAGTACTGCTGGAAGGCCGGCTGGGAACTGATCCAGCAGGGGGTGGGGGTGGCAGCACTGTGTGTGGTATGTGTGTATGTGTGTATGTGTGTATGTGTGTATGTGTGTGTATGTGTGTATGTGTGTATGTGTGTATGTGTGTGTATGTGTGTATGTGTGTATATATGTGTGTGTATGTGTGTGTATGTGTGTGTATGTGTGTGTAAGTGTGTGTGCATGTGTGCGCAAGCACACGAGCACGTTCAGGTGCCACGTTGCAGGTCTGCCCACCAAAGTCAACGTTTGTTTCAATCAATAACTCTTGCCCCTTTCAGACAGAACTGTACGGCGACTTAGAAACGCGATTGGCTGCAGCTTGCTGTCGGAGGCAACAACCCTGGCCCCAAAAGAACTTTTGCAAAAGAGCTTTCACCTTGCCCTGAAACTATAGAGCTGAGATCGTATGGATGGGCAAGACAACATGCACTGCACACACACACAAAAACACTGTGCACACATACACACGTAAACAGACACACACACATACACACATACACACACACACGTAGGACGCTGGGCTCATGCACACACAAAAAAACACATAAACACACCACAACCACACATTCTAGACTCAACACACCCAGCGCTTGCAGCTGAAGCAGGCCCTGCATGAGCGGATCGCCACACAGGAACAAACACGCACACACACAAAATTAAGGTGCTGGGTCCTTGCACACACACACGCACACACACTTACACACACACACACACTCACACACAAACACACACGCACACACGCACACACACACACACGCACACACACACACACGCACACACACAAACACACAAAAACACACACACACACGCACACACACACCAGACTCACCACCAGACCCAGCGCCTGCAGTAGATGCAGGCCCTGCGTGAGCAGATTGCGTCCGGGACGTTTTGTGGCTCTGCTCGTCTGAGGTTGCAGCTACTGCAGGTGCCCCTTTGGGTGCGGCAGCACCTGCACCATACAGTCAGTGTGACCATCGTGCGTGTGTGTGTGCGTGTGTGTGTGTGTGTTGTGTGTGTGTGTGTTGTGTGTGTGTGTTGTGTGTTGTGTGTGTGTTGTGTGTGTGTTGTGTGCGTGTGTGTGTGTGTGTTGTGTGTGTGTGTGTGTGTTGTGTGCGTGTGTGTGTATGTGTGTGTGTGCGTGTGTGTGTGTGTTTGTGTGTGTGTGTGTATGTGTGTGTGTATGTGTGTGTGTTGTGTGTGTGTGTGTTGTGTGTGTGTGTGTGTTGTGTGCGTTTGTGTGTGTGTATGTGTGTGTGTATGTTTGAGCGTGTGGGGGCTAGTGTTGACTAGGTTCAAAAGCAGCAGCAGGAGTGGTTTATGCTGCAGGTACCCCTGTGGGCGCGGCAGCACCTGAACCATATTGTGCAATAATATGTTTGAGTTTGTGGGAGGCTGTGTTGACTAGGATCAAGAGCAGCGGCACACATGAGGTGTTCTTTATTACATGAGGCGGTGTTAATAAAATTTTGTGAATAGGTTGCAACACACCACAAGGGGGCACACACACGTGCACACACACACACACACACACACACATACACACATTTGTGATATGCGGTGATATAAGTACCCTACGTCATGCAGAATAAATCGAAAGGGGGTAGGTGTGGCTAGAGGGGTATGCTCTCACAGAGTGAAGCGACCACAGTGCATTGCTGGTTTTGTCATTTACTGAGGAACACACACACACACACAAACACACACACACACACACACATACACAACACACACACACACACACACGAACACACACACACACTCTCACACACACACACACACACACACATATATACAGAGTTAGGTGACCACAGTGCATCTCTGGGTTGGTCATCAATTGTGAAGGCAAATTCAGCACACAAACAGGTGCACATACGAGCACATACGCAGGCACACACATACAACCACGACAAGCTGCTGTGCAGCTTGGGGTGCAAAGGGGTGCGGGGTCTGAACGTTGCCTAAATCCACGTGTATGTATAAGCACACACACACTCACATACTCACTCACACACACACTCACACACACACACTCACACACACACACAATCACACACACACACACACACACACAGCCTGCATACGCACATATACTCAGCCCACATACCTGCACCTGTGCTGGTGCTGCTCGAAAGGTGTGAAGAGCATGGGTAGGGGAGGTTGGAGGGGGGATGGGGGCACACGTGTACACAGCCACAAACACAAACACATATATGCGAACATAAATACAGCCCACATACCTGCACCTGTGTTGGTGCTGCTTGAAGGGTGTGAAGAGCATAGGTAGGGGAGGTTGGAGGGGGGGTGGGGGCCAGGGATAGGGGGGACAGGGTCACGGTACTTTTTTGAGGGTTGGTTGCCTGCTTTCAGATCTGCAGTGCATTGAGTGACGTACACAAGTCAGGCCTGCTTTGGTGGATATGGGTAAAGGCTGGAAACAGGAAGGCAAAGCGCGTGTGCTGATAATGTGTAGGGTTGGCCAGAGCCATATATACCGTTCGTTAACGATCAGTTCGTGACCACACTTTCAAATAATTAATAAAATTTTCGATTTCAGTTCGTGAGGGAGTCTGAGGAATATATTTTGAGTTCGAGGGCACTTCGGGAGGGCCCTGTCGGGAATTAGTTTTTGAGTTCGAGAGCCCCCCTGTGAATGCTGCCTGTGCACCGCTACTGCTGTTAGTTATGGCTGAAGCTGTGGCTGAGGCTGAAGCTGTGGCTGAGGCCAAGAACCTGGCCAGGGGGTTCACACTGGCGCGCTTGGAGCTCATTTTGATTTTCACCCTCAAAACCACTACAAATGATTAATTTATCACTTCGAAGTCAGTTTGGAGAGGCCTCCAAGAATAATAAAAATTTTCGTTTTCTGGCCAAATAATTAATTAATTTTCGAAGTGATAATAAACAAACGGTATACACCGTATATGACTGTACGTTTGGTGATTTCCCTGCCAAAAACACCGTATATACACCGTGTATATATATATATATATAATATATATATATATAATTATGGTTCTGGCCTACCCGACACTTGTACGTACTTTATGCTGTAATTATGGTGAAACCTGCAGAAGACTGTAGGCGCACACAGTAGGGCTGTCCGGAACCATATATATACATATACATATATATACATCAGTGATGTACCTTTACGTCGTAATTGAGAATTTTGTACCGTATTACGGTATGGTGTACGCCGTACTACGATCACACCGTAGAAATTACGGTAAAACCGGGATTACGGTCCAAACCATCATGTACGGTGGCAAATCGAACAAAATACGGTGGGTAAATCGTAGTAATTTTGAGGGGCGTGTCAAAGTTCATGGTGTGAACCTACAGCTTTCCATCCCCCTTTGCAATAGAATTTATTAGTTTACAGCAATGATTGCAAATGTTTCTTAGAAGAAGCAAAGAGTGGGGATGCATGGCAGTGGCTTGCCCATGCCCAGAGACCTGGGTGTGGGGGAGCACCCTGCAGGGCAAGAGCAGGCATGGCAAGCGCCACGTGAAAAAGAAAAATATTTGGTGGGTAGAAGGACACACACACACACGCACGCACGCACGCACGCACGCACGCAGTGGTTCAGACAGGGAAAAGGACACTGATGAGGGAGGGGTTTTTGAGGAACACAATAGGGTAGCAGGAAGTTAGCTATCAGTTATTGTGCCACTGTAGCCCACAGTGAAGGTAAAGAAATTTCGGTAATTTACCGTAATCTAGGAGATTTCAGGACCGTACCGAAGTCCGTACCGTAATCGACCGTAATACGGTCCCAAATTTGCGAAAAACCGTAAAAAATACAGTGGTGTACCGTAATGACGGTACCGTACCGTAGTACCGTCAACCGTACCGTACACCGTAGGGTCACATCACTGATGCACATATATACCATATATATACACCTATACCATATGCATATATATATACACATGCTGTATATATACAGCTGTAGGTGTACACACAAGATGGTTATAGAAGAATGTAGGCATACACAGAAGATGGTTATAGAAGAATGTATGCGTACACATAATTGGTTATAGAAGAATGTAGGCGTACACACAAAATGGTTATTGGAGAATGTGGGCGTTCACAGTAGGGCTGGCCGGAACCATGTATATACTTCTTCTTATGGTGTATATAGATGGTTATAGGAAAATGTAGGCATACACAGTAGATAGTTATAGAAGAATGTATGCGATCACATAATTGGTTATAGAAGAATGTAGGCGTACACACAAAATGGTTATTGGAGAATGTGGGCGTTCACAGTAGGGCTGGCCGGAACCATATATACACGGTGTAAACACTGTATGTTTGGCAGGGAATTCACCAAATATACGGTCATATACAGTGTATAAGCACGGTTCTGGCCAACCCTGGTAAGCAGTTGTAAATGGTGTGTGTATACGATTCTGGCCAACCTTACTTATGTGGGAAGGGGCTAGAAATGGGAAGGAAAAGTGCATGTGCTGATTTTGTACGTTTATCGTGGTAGGACTTGAGGTGGGAGGGGCTGTGCTTTGTGTGCACATGCTTGGGTCGAGTTAAACATCTTTGTGTGGTGGGAACGTGGTGGGACTTGAGGTGGGAGGGGCTGTGCTTGTGTGCACATGCTTGGGTCGAGTTAAACATCTCTGTGTGGTGGGAACGTGGTGGGACTTGAGGTGGGAGGGGCTGTGCTTTGTGTGCACATGCTTGGGTCGAGTAAAATATCTTTGTGGAGTGCAGAAAGGAGGCAAACGTGCACGCGTGCATTGAAGGATTGAACAGTGTGTGCATGCTTGAGAACGACCAGCGCTGAGTATGGATACTCACATCGTGCGCATACACAGGTTGGTTCGTTTGAAAGGAGCGTAGGTCTATTGAAGGTCGTTCAAACTATTTAATTGATAGGTGTGTGTGTGTGGCTGGCTGTGTGTGTGCGTGTGTGTGTGTGTGTGTGTGGCTGTGTGTGTGCATATATTAAAGAGTGAGCAACTATGCGGATAAGGCCTTGATACGTAGTTTTTGGCGATACCTACTTAAAAATCAATTACACTTTAGCAAGGTCCAAATACACCCGCAAGGCACACAGCCACACAGCCACATAGCCACACACACACACACACACTCACACACACACACAGACACACACACACACACACAACTCACGTGAGAAGGCGGGGTTATGGGCCACGAACGTGTCTAACGGCTCCATGTTGCCTGGACGGATAACTAGGTCAACCGCATAGTCCTGCATAGGGCATAATGCAAGTTTGCAATCGTCACGGGGCATGATGCAGATTTGCAATCGTCACAGGCATGATGCAGATTTGCAATCGTCACAGGGCATGATGCAGATTCGCAATCGTCACGGGGCATGATGTAAATTCGCAATCGTCACGGGCATGATGCAGATTTCCAATCGTCACGGGGCATGATGCAGATTTGCAATCATTATGGAGCATGATGCAAGTTTGCAATTGTTACGGGGCATGATGCAGATTTGCAATCGTCACAGGGCATGACGCAGATTTGCAATTGCCACGGGGCATGATGCAGATTTCCAATCGTCACAGGCATGATGCAGATTTGCAATTGCCACGGGGCATGATGCAGATTTGCAATCGTCACGGGCATGATGCAGATTTGCAATCGTTACAGGCATGATGCAGATTCGCAATCGTCACGGGGCAGATGCAGATTTGCAATCGTTACAGGCATG
>Ga0307947_1001178_pt1:12500-20288 | contig 20288 bp, 28 predicted proteins | sample OrgLakmetagen232_FD_201840 | JGI IMG/M metagenome (GOLD analysis project Ga0307947, IMG submission 201840) | Saline water microbial communities from Organic Lake, Antarctica - #232 | ecosystem: Environmental > Aquatic > Non-marine Saline and Alkaline > Saline | place: Antarctica...
GCGACTCACATCACAGCCAGTGGTATTCGCAGCCAGTGGTATCCGCGGCCAGTGGTATTCGCATCCATGTTACTTTTGTGTTCCCAGTTACAAACAGACTATCACACACGTATGGCACACGCACACACACACTCATACACACACACTCATACACACACACACGCACAGACAGAGACACACACTAATACACACAAAACACGCACACACATTCACACGCACGCATGCACATACACTCATACACTCAAACAAGCACACACACACACAAACACACACACACACTCACACACACACACTCACACGCATAGACACACACACACACACTCATACACACACACTCATACACACAAAACACACACATGCACACACGCACGCACACACATGCACACACACGCACGCACACACACACACTCATACATACAAAACACGCACACACATGCACATACACGCACACACACACTCACACACTCACGCATACCACAAACATGCACACACATACACACGCACGTACGCACACACATACACCCACGTACATACATACACACACACACACACACACACACACACACACACACTTGCACACACTTGCACACACTTGCACACACTTGCACACAGACACACATACTCTCTCGGGCACACAACACACATACTCACACATACACATACACGCACATGTGCATGAGCAAACATAACATAACAAATGTGCGTTCATACATTTGTAAGGGCGTACCTGTAGACATTCTCCTTCAGCACCAAACATTGCACTCATTCCCATGCTCCAATGCTTACCAGACATTAGACAGCAAGCGCTTGTAACAGTGCTACACGCCGCCTTCACACAATCTTCCTTTGAACACGCACACATTCACAATCATCACACACACAAACCTGCAAGCTGACCCGCTTTGCTGCCTCTACATTGGCCTCCTCCTCCGCGGCAGCAGGATCAGATGGTGATGCGTGGCTGGGGGGCATGCTGATGTGCAGATTATGCGGGATGGGATCATACGGGCTGTTGTGCTGGAGAGAAGGCCCCAACTGGGTTGGCCCGCGAGGGGGGGGACCACCGGTCCTGCTGCTGTTTCCTGCTTGTAGGCCAAGGTTTGAGTGGGCCCTCAAATGCTCAGGATGGGCAAAGTCCGCCTCCGCACTTGCATTCCTCCTGTGCTTGGACAGCTTAGGGATTTTCATGTTGTTGTTTCCATATTCCTCCCACAGAGGTCCTCACTTCTAGCCCGAGTGACTACATAAATTCGTGATAGAAAAGGGTGATAGAAAAGGTTGAAGGAAGGAATGTCTCAAGAGCGGCAAACTCAGCTCATAAAATTTTTTGATTCCCCGATATATTTTAGATTATTTTAACAAAATGCTGGCCAATCGGGCGAATGTGGGTATGGCCTGTCAGGGGAGGAGGAATGTGAGGGGCGCCCCCTGTGCCCGGCCATCGAATAGGAGCAGCAGCAGCAGGGTGGTCAGGGTGCAGTCTAAGAAGGAGTGCTTCATGTGGGAGGTGAGGGGCTGTTAAGAGTGGCAACCAAAAATACATCACCTCTTCCAACGCGGGACGATGCACCGTGTGCGTGCGTGCGTGCGTGCAGGCCCTCCGCGAGGCCACAGATGAGGAGATGGAGCGCGACCCCGCCGTTTGTCTCATTGGTGCGTAGGCAGGAGTGCTTGGTGTGACGGGTAGAAGCAAGTGCGAGCGTTTTGAGCGAGTCCCTCACCTTGAGGCTTGGTGCCTCTGCAAAAATCCAAGAATAATGTGTGCTGACCATCGCGTCTCCTCGTTTTAAATGGCACAAAAGGCTGAGTCATATCCCCGACCTGTCTGTTCTGCTCCCCTGGCGCGCAGGCGAGGACGTGGGCCATTACGGAGGGAGCTACAAGGTGTCATTGGGCCTGCACAAGAAGTTTGGGGACCTGCGCGTCCTGGACACGCCCATCTGCGGTGAGCTCAGGCTTGCAAGCACACCTTTTCTTCCCCCCCTGTCATTGCATTCCCTTCCTCAACCTCCCACACACTGTCTGCCCACAGAGAACAGCTTCATGGGCATGGGCATCGGGGCTGCCATGACAGGTCTGCGGCCCATCATCGAGGGCATGAACATGGGTTTCCTGCTGCTCGCCTTCAACCAAATCTCCAACAACGCTGGCATGCTGCACTACACCTCTGGGGGCCAGTACAAGACCCCCATTGTCATCCGAGGGCCGGGAGGTGTGGGGAAGCAGCTGGGTGCAGAGCACTCACAACGCCTGGAATCCTACTTCCAGTCCATCCCTGGCGTGCAGCTGGTAGCTTGCTCCACTGTGCGCAACTCAAAAGCTCTCCTTAAAGCGGTATGTGCGTGTGTATGTATGTGTGTGCGTGTGTGTGCGTGCGTGCGTGCGTGCGTGCGTGCGTGTCTAGCATGTATCTCTGGAAAAAAGGCAGGAGCACGTTTTATGCGGCGTGTATATACAGGTTCGGTTTTCTAACCATGCAGCATGCATAGGAATTAGACGCCATCACGCAAAACATAGCGTAAGGGACTAAACTCGCAAAGCGCACATTGTTCCTTTGCACACATGGCGCAGGCCATCCGCAGTGACAACCCCGTCGTGTTCTTCGAGCACGTGCTGCTCTACAATGTCAAGGGCGAGGTGCGTGCGTTGCTCCTTTGCTTTGAACAATCGCGTTGTTTGACATTGACTGCTGCATGTGTCACTTCTATACCATGATGTGGCAGCAGCTGTAAAGCTATATGCACGCAATGGTGAGGCTGATGTGCCGTCAGCTGTGAACGCTACAAGCATGCCTCACATCTGTCTTCTCAGCTTCCACACGTAACTAGGGCTGGCTAAAACCGTATATGTACACGATATATGGACCGTATATGTACACCATATATGGACCGTATGTGTAGTGAACTCCCTGCCAAATTTACCGTATGTATACCGTATATATATATGGTTCTAGCCGACCCTACACGTAACCTTACCAAGGCGATTTAAGCGCAATGCACCTAAAATTATGAATCAGCAGGGCGATTATTCCTGACATGGCACCTGTCCCATTGCTGCACACACACACACACACACACACACACACACACACACACACACACGCACACGCACACACACACGCACACACACACAGACGCACACGCACACACACAAACACACACACACACACACGTAAGCAATGTAAGCAATAGGAATAAGGAATCGGTGTTTTGGACCTGCAACCGGGATGCAGTGCAGTGGATTGGTATAGACATTAACATTGGTGCGCACCACTGCCTAAAGAGTGTATGCGTATGTGCTTTACCACTGGACAGGTGGGCGGCCGTGATGAGGTGCAGTGCCTGGAGCAGGCAGAGGTGGTGAGAGAAGGCACAGACATCTCCATCTTCACCTACAGCCGCATGCGCTATGTGGTCATGCAAGCGGTGGCTGAGCTGGAGAAGAGGGGCTACAATCCTGAGGTGTGGATGTTAGCGTGTAGTAAGTGAGAACGCTGCGCTTGGCAATAAAAGCACGAGTGGCTTCTGGTGAGTTTGCATGATCACTGTTAAAAACAAGGACAAGAGAACAATGGTCCCAGCCATTGCAGGCTTGTTTAGATGATGACAACGAGGTCAAGAGGATGGAATGCCAGTCGTGAGCAATTCACGCGGCACACACACGCACACACACACACACACACACACGCACGCACACACACACACTTGTACACAAGCACACACACACACACTTGTACACAAACACACACGCACGCGTGCATGCACACACAAACATACAAGCACACACAAACATACAAACACACACACACAAAGCGCAGGTGGTGGACCTCATTAGCTTGAAGCCCTTCGACATGGGCACCATCGCAGCCTCTGTGAAGAAGACCCGCAGAGTGCTCATTGTGGAGGAGTGTATGAAGACAGGCGGCATCGGGGCTTCCCTGTCAGCCGTCATCTCAGAATCCTTGTTTAACGAGCTGGACCACCAGGTGTGATAGCTTGTGTGTGTGTGTGTGTGTGTGTGTGTGTGTGTGTGTGCGTGTGTGTGTACATGCGTGTGCGTGTGCGTGTGTGTGTGTGCCTGTGTTTGCGTGTGTGTGTGTGTACATGCGTGCGCTTGTGCCTGTGTGTGTTTGTGTGTGTGTGTGTGCCTGTGTGTGTGTGTGTGTGCCTGTGTGTGTGAATGTGTGTGCTTGTGTGTTTGTGTGTGTGTATGTGTGTGATTCTTAACGCGTACTTGTGCAGTGTGTGTATGTGTGTGTGTAAATGTTAGCGCGTACTTGTGCAGTGTGTGTGTGTGTGTGAGAGGTTTGCGCGTGCTCATCAATCGAGAGGCAGCATCAGTGTGCGGATCTGCAATCATTTGTGCTCCGAGCCTATTGTTCTGGACGTGAGTACGTAACTTGAAGCAAATTTGCACTTGCAGCAAATGCACTTATAGCAAGCGCGCATAGCAAATGCGTGTATTTTAGCAATTGCGTGTATAGCAAATGCACGTTAGCAAATGCACTTGTAGCAAATGCGCATAGTAAATGTGTGCAGTGCAATGCAAGGAATGTTGCACCATATACTACGCGTCATTGCGCACACCGTAAGTTACGCGCACTGTGTATTACGCGTCATTGCGCACACCGTATGTTACGCGCACTGTGTATAATGTGTCATTACGCACACCGTATATTACGCACACTATGTGTTACATGTCGTTACGTGCGCCGTATATTACGTGTCATTACGCACACCGTATATTACACACACCGCATATTACGTACATCGCATATTATGTGTCATTTGAGGCAACTGGCCAACCTTACGTATGTGGCGTATGTCATTCTGAACAGGCAACAGTGTCTTTCTGAGCAGGCAACAAGGGTGGTTATGTTGCCATTTGCTATCTGTTGCTGTAAATGACATCAAAAGAGTTGGCCAGAACCGTAAACTCTACATCGTAAATGTGTTGTAACTTGGATAGCTCCGGCAGGAACTGCGTACATACACTGCATATGCATAGGGATGGGCCGGATCCGTAAAAGCACATTGTGCATGACGCATATTCAAACTTTTCCTTGCCATATACACACTGTATATACGTAGGGTTGCCAGAACCATATATATACACCGTATATATGACCGTATATTTGGTGATTTCCCTGCCAGAAACATTGAATACACAACGTATATAAATATCGTTCTGACCAACCCTATATACCGTTTGTTTACGATCACTTCGGAAATTAAATGATTATTTGGCCAGAAAACGAAATTTTTTAATAATTCTTGGAGGCCTCTCCGAACTGAATTCGTAGTGATAAATTAATTATTTATAGTGGTTTTGAGGGTGAAAATCGAAATGAGCTCCAATCGCGCCAGTGAACCCCCTGGCCGGGTTCTTGAAGCCCAGTCCTCAGCTGAAAGGCTGGCTGCTTCAGCCTCAGCCACAGCATCAGCCATAACAAACAGCAGTAGCAGTGCACAGGCAGCATTCACAGGGGGGCTCTCAAACTCAAATCAATTCCCGACAGGGCCCTCCCGAAGTGCCCTCGAACTCAAAAATAAATCCCAAGACCCCCTCACATACTGAAATCGAAAATTAAATATTTATTTGAAAGTGTGGTCACGAAGTGATCGTAAATGAACGGTATATGTGTTCATGTATGTTATGGGTCAACCTTACACACGCATGGTTTTGCTCGACCTTGCACGCCATGAGCTAGTCATCCTGAAGCAGTTGGGTAACCCGTTACCCATGCTCGTAGCAAGCCTAGATGCGCACACACACACACATACATACATACACACACATACATACACACACGTACGCACGCACGCATCGCTTGCTTGCCTGAAATTGGGTAGCCTTTGCGTGTCTAACACACACACACACACACACACAAACACACACACACACGCACGCACCACCTGTGATGATCGACTTTTGATGCTGATCCTCTGTGAGGCCTAATCCAAGCAGAAATTTGAATCCTGAGGTGCACCTCGCCCTACATGAACCTGCAGCATGCCTTGCATGCTATGCACTTGCTAACAGCACGAATGCAAACACGTGATGATAGCACAGACATGCACTTGCAATTGGTACGAATGGAATCAGCTATACTACTCACACACACACACACACACTCTGCTTGCCTGAAATTGGGTAGCCTTTGCGTGTCTAACACACACACACACACACACTCACAAACACACACACACACACAAACACACACACACACACACGCACCACCTGTGATGATCGACACACACACACACACTCTGCTTGCCTGAAATTGGGTAGCCTTTGCGTGTCTAACACACACACACACACACACACACACACACTCACAAACACACACACACACACACACACACGCACGCACCACCTGTGATGATCAACTTTTGATGCTGATCCTCTGTGAGGCCTAATCCAAGCAGAAATTTGAATCCTGAGGTGCACCTTGCCCTACATGAACCTGCAGCATGCCTTGCATGCTATGCACTTGCTAACAGCACGAATGCAAACACGTGATGATAGCACAGACATGCACTTGCAATTGGTACGAATGGAATCAGCTAAACTACTTGCACACACACACACACAATTGCGTGCTAACGGCACGAATGCAAACACGTGATTATGAGTGCTCACACGTGACAATAGCACAGGCATGCATGTCTTAATTGTACAAATGGAAACAATTGCTCCTTGCATACATAAACACCCACCCACCCACCCATACACCACCTGTGATGATCAACTCTCGATGCTGACCTCTTCCATGAGGCTTAATCTAAGCAGAAATTTGAATCCTGAGGTGACTGTCCCAAGCACACAAACTGGCTGCAGCATGTTATCGGGTTCTCCGGTCCAGACTCATCATCTTGTGCGCGTAATTCACTTAAATGTGTGTGAAGCAGGCACTCCACAAACCCCATGCACATTGCATTCAGTTTGTGTGTTGCTGCACGCACAATGCCTTGATCTGGCTCCCAGCGCTCCTCTGCATACTGAATTTGCGGAGAGATCTGCCTGTTTAAATGCCCGGAGGCTCTCAAGCCAAGAGTGTTTAACCCAAGTCTACCAGAAAAGTAACACATCACACCGATCCTGAGCGTGTGTGCGTGCATGCGTGCAATTCAACGTGCAATTCAACTCTCATGCAATTCAACTCTGTCAGACCATATGTTCTTCAGATCCTGCCTTTTACACACGCACGACGATGTGGTGAGAGTGTTTCTGAGAAAGAACTTGGTTCGTACAAAAAAGACAATTGATGTACCTCAGCACCTCGTGCAAAACACGCAACGCAGGTGCTGTGCTGCAGCTCTCAAGCCGTGATGCACCTGCGAATGTGATAGAAGTTACAAAAGTTTGATACGTTAAAAAAGAGTGAGAAGTTACAAAAGTTTGATACATTTAAAATAAGTGAGAAGTTACAAAGTTTGATGCATATAAAAACGAGTGACTTGATATAAACAGCAACATTTTCTTCTGCAAAACACGCAACGCAGGTGCTGTGCTGCAGCTCTCAAGCCGTGATGCACCTGCGAATGTGATAGAAGTTACAAAAGTTTGATGCATATAAAAAAGAATGACTCGATATAAACAGCAACATTTTCTTCTGCAAAACACGCGAGGCAGGTGCTGTGCTGCAGCTCTCAAGCCGAGATGCACCTGCGAATGTGATAGAAGTTACAAAAGTTTGATGCATATAAAAAAGAGTGGCTCGATATAAACAGCAACATTTTCTTCTGCAAAACACGCAGCGTAGGTGCTGTGCTGCAGCTCTCAAGC
>Ga0307947_1001180_pt1:0-10000 | contig 20272 bp, 22 predicted proteins | sample OrgLakmetagen232_FD_201840 | JGI IMG/M metagenome (GOLD analysis project Ga0307947, IMG submission 201840) | Saline water microbial communities from Organic Lake, Antarctica - #232 | ecosystem: Environmental > Aquatic > Non-marine Saline and Alkaline > Saline | place: Antarctica: Organic...
CACACACACACACACACACACACACACACACACACACACACACACACACACACGTCACACACACAACCAGTCCTTGCGTGTGTAGGTGTTTGTAAATATCTTTACGTGTTTATGTTGTCCACGTGCAGCTTCAAAATGATGAAGTGAATGTGTGCACCTGAACATTTTGTTCAGCCCTTGCGTGTGTAAGTGTTTGTAAATATCTTTACGTGCATATGTTGGACTCGTGTGTACTTGCCCAGCTCCGAATGATGTAGCGAATGTGTGCACCTGAACAATGGGATCAGCCATTGCGTGTGTTGGTGCTTATGCATACCTTTCCGTGCATATATTGGGCGTGAGTACTTTCTCAGCTTTGAAACGACATGGCAAATGTGTGCACCTGCAGATTTCAGTGCTGCTGACGAATTTCTGAACGACCCTCAGACCCGAAAGCTGCTTGGCGTGGGCGACCGGCTGTGGGTCAGCTGCGCTATGGACGTGTACGAAGACATGTCAAGTGTGTGTGTGTGTGCCTTGTGTGTGCGTAAATGTGTCTGTCTGTGTAAATGTATGTGTAGGGTTGGCCACCCCCCAGGTCACCACCCAAAGCACACACATACACACTTGCCATGCCTTGTCGGGCAACCTTGGCACAGCTTTATTCACCAGCAGCAGATAATTTATAACACACACACATGAAGACACAGACACACACAAAAGATACACGTGCGCACACACACGCACACACGCAAAGACACACGTGCGCACACACACGCACATACACACACACGTGCACACACACACACACGCACCCCCCCCCCCCACACACACACAGGTGACTGGCTGACAAAGTACGATGACATCCTCCCTGAAATGATGGCCGACGGCATCAGGGTGATGATTTATGCGGGCGAACTGGACCTCATCTGCAACTACCTGGGCAACCAACGGTGGGTGACATTTGTGTTGTGTTGATGTTTTGTGTTGTGTTGTGTTGACCTTTTGTGTTGTGTTGATGTTTTGTGTTGTGTTGACCTTTTGTGTTGTGTTGATCTCAGTCAGCACCCTGGAAAGCAAATGGTGGATACCGGGTTGTAGGCATGATGTGCTAGTCTGATCCCATGTGCATGTTCTGAACCCATGTGCATGTTCTGATCCCATGTGCATGTTCTGATCCCATGTGCATGTTCTGATCCCATGTGCATGTTCTGATCCCATGAGCATGTTCTGATCCCATGTGCATGTTCTGATCCCATGAGCATGCTCTGATCCCATGTGCATGTTCTGATCCCATGAGCATGTTCTGATCCCATGTGCATGTTCTGATCCCATGAGCATGCTCTGATCCCATGTGCATGTTCTGATCCCATGTGCATGTTCTGATCCCATGAGCATGTTCTGATCCCATGTGCATGTTCTGATCCCATGTGCATGTTCTGATCCCATGAGCATGTTCTGATCCCATGTGCATGTTCTGATCCCATGAGCATGTTTTAATCCCATGAGCATGTTCTGATCCCATGTGCATGTTCTGATCCCATGAGCGTGTTCTGATCCCATGTGCATGTTCTGATCCCATGAGCATGTTTTAATCCCATGAGCATGTTCTGATCCCATGAGCAATGTTCTGATCCCATGAGCATGTTCTGATCCCATGTGCATGTTTGGAGTGACCTCATTTTAACCTGTGTGGGGGCATCAGGCGGTGGGTGATGTTATGTGAATATCGAACACAACATCAAACAGGCATTGGGTGGTGTTGTAAATGTTGTGAATATCAAACACAATATTGAACAGGCGGTAATGTTGTGGATATCGGACACAATATCGAACAGGCCTTGGGTGGTATTGTAAATGTTGAGAATATCAAACACAATATCGAACAGGCGGTAATGTTGTGGATATCGGACACAATATCGAACAGGCATTGGGTGATGTTGTAAATGTTGTGAATATCGAACACATTATCGAACAGGCATTGATGTTGTGTGGATCTCGCACGACTGAACCACGGCTGTGCTCTAGTCTAACAACCTGTGCCGAAGGCAGCAGGCGGTGGGTGTTGTGTGAATATCGCGCAACTTAACCACGGCTGTGCTCTAGTCTAACAACCTGTGCCGAAGGCAGCAGGCGGTGGGTTGTGTTCTGAGAACGGTACATGGCTTAACCTTGACTGTGTCTTGGTCTGATAACCTGCGCTGGTGTCCCCGTGTTTTTATTTGTATGGACTGCATTCCCGTGTTCTTGTTTGTATGGACTCCATTCCCGTGTTTTTGTTTGTGTGGACTGCATCCCCGTGTTTTTGTTTGTATAGACTGCATTCCCGTGTTTTTGTTTATATGGACTGCATTCCCGTGTTTTTGTTTATATGTACTGCATTCGCGTGTTTTTGTTTGTATGGACTGCATTCCCGTGTTTTTGTTTGTATGGACTGCATCCCCGTGTTTTTGTTTGTATGGACTGCATTCAGCAACCTGGGCAACCGACGGTAGGTAATGGTTTCCCTGCACCCCTACATCCCCGTGTATGTGTGTGTTGTATGTGTGTGTACTTGTGTGTATGTGTGTGGCACTCTGGTGAGAGCCTCTTTTCTGAAGATAGGCTCAAATTGACTGCTAATTGACATATGCACACACACACCCACACACACACACACACACACACACACACACACACACACACACACACACACACACACACACACACACACACACACACACACACACGCACACACACACCACAATCACGTGTCAACAGGTGGGTTGACACCTTGGCATGGAAGAGTGCAGCTGACTGGGCCATTACACCTGAGTCCCCTTGGGAGGTTAACGGAGAACCAGCAGGTGTGATTTCTGTGAGCTCGGCTACGCTATCTGTGTAACGTCAAGTCAGAATCATCATCATGCCGTTATTTAATAAAGTCATACACGATAATTATATGCACTACCAGTGTTCCAGTAGTGCTGACTTGTTTATCAGTATTGTGTTCGTACTGCTTTATTATTATCGTACTCTGCCTTGCATGTTAAATATAAATGATTCCTGCTGCACTGATCAGGGTGCAGTGCTGCAAACACGTTTGCTGCTGCCAAGATGGTGCCCTTGCATGCTGTAACTAACTGATTCCTGCTGCGCTGATCAGGGTGTAGTGCTGCAAACACGTTTCTTGCTGCCGAAATGGTATTCCTGCAGGGACTGCAAAGACCGTGGGCCCCCTGAGCTTTGTGCGCGTGGCCAAGGCAGGGCACATGTGAGTTCGTGCTTGCAAAGCAAAGGATACTGTATACGATGGGTTTGGCTGTGATGAGTCTCACTTAGGTTGTGGGCCCTCTGAGCTTTGTGCGCGTGGCCGAGGCAGGGCACGAGTGAGTTCGTGCTTGCAAAGCAAAGAATGCTGTATACGATAAATTTGGCTGTGATGAATGTGGGCCCCCTGAGCTCTGTGTGTGTGGCCGAGGCAGGGCACGAGTGATTCAGATGTGGTCAAGCAGGAACGGAGTTGATGAAAGGTTTAGTAGTAGGGACTGCTAAGACCGTAATTCCCTTGAGCTTTGTGCGCGTGACCAAGGCAGGGCACGAGTGAGTCAGATGTGGTCAAGCAGGAACGGAGTTGATGAAAGGTTCAGTAGTAGGGACTGCTAAGACCGTAATTCCCTTGAGCTTTGTGCGCGTGGCCGAGGCAGGGCACGGGTGAGTCAGATGTGGTCAAGCAGAAACAGAGGTAGTGAGATGTTCAGTAGTAGGGACTGCTAAGACCGTAATTCCCTTGAGCTTTGTGCGCGTGACCAAGGCAGGGCACGGGTGAGTCAGATGTGGTCAAGTAGGAACAGAGGTAGTGAGATGTTCAGTAGTAGGGACTGCTAAGACCGTAATTCCCTTGAGCTTTGTGCGCGTGACCAAGGCAGGGCACGGGTGAGTCAGATGTGGTCAAGTAGGAACAGAGGTAGTGAGATGTTCAGTAGTAGGGACTGCTAAGACCGTAATTCCCTTGAGCTTTGTGCGCGTGACCAAGGCAGGGCACGGGTGAGTCAGATGTGGTCAAGCAGAAACAGAGGTAGTGAGATGTTCAGGAGTAGCAGCAGGTGAGCAGACATGCTGGTGCTTGCTGAGTCAGGGCGCGTGTGCACGTCAAATGCTTAAAGTTGGCCAGAACCATATACCTATATACGGTATTTATACAATAGTTCTGGTAGAGAAATCACCAAATATATGGTCATATAAGGTGTGTATATACGGTTCTGGCCACCCCTACAAACGCTGTTACATAGGTTTGTCTTAAGGGGGAGATCATTTGGATTTTTTTGCGCGTGGCCAAGGCATCGCGCATGTAAGTCGGACTGCGGAACCATCTGGACGCCTCTTTGTAGGTGTTGCATTAACGTGATTTGAACAAGTATGGAATTAATGGGGCAACAAGAGTTGCACTAACATAATCTGAACAAGTGTGAGAGTAATGGGGCAATAGGCATTGCATTAACGTGATCTAAACAAGTGTGGAAGTAGGGCAGCAGGCGTTGCATTAATGTGATTTGAACAAGTGTGGAAGTAGGGCAACAGGCGTTGCATTAACGCGATCTGAACAAGTGTGGAAGTAGGGCAACAGGCGTTGCATTAACATGATCTGAACAAGTGTGGAAGTAGGGTGACAGGCGTTGCATTAACGTGATCTAAACAAGTGTGGATGCCTCTTTGTAGGCGTTACATTAACATGATCTGAACAAGTATGGAAGTAGGGCAACAGGCGTTGCATTAACGTGATCTGAACAAGTGTGGAAGTAGGGAGCGGCTAGCAGCTCTCCTCTGTGAAGATGCCAGCGGGTCTTTTCAATCTTTAACAGCGCTTTGTCAGTGTGATCTGTCGCTCAAAAGAAGTTACATCGCTTTGTCAGTGTGACCTGTCGCTCAAAAGAAAAAAGAAACAGGTCTGACAGAGTCATTAAAGTTGGCATATACGTTAGGGTAGCTGTGCTGTACACGTGCATTTTGTAGGCTAGCTGTGCTGTACGCATGCACTTGAAACTCATGAACTAATGGGCTTCCTCGCCAAAACCAACAAGTGGATCACCTTCAATACCTTAGGGTGCCAATAGGGTTTAAGCTGGAACAAGTGGATCACCTTCAATACCTGGCGCAGGCCAACTAAACAAGCAAGTGTGTTTGACACACACTGACATTGGCGTGTACGCTGCTTCTGAGTTGCAGGGTACCCATGGACCAGCCTCTGATAATGCACTGGCCAACGGCATTGCTGTGTGTACTGCACCGGACAACGACAGATCTGTGTGTGCCAACCACAATTCTGTGTGTACGCTGCTTTTGAGTTGCAGGGTGCCCATGGACCAGCCTCTGTTAATGCACTGGCCAACGGCATTGCTGTGTGTACTGCACCGGACAACGACAGATCTGTGTGTGCCATCCACAATTCTGTGTGTATGCTGCTTCTAAATCGCAGGGTGCCCATGGACCAGCCTCTGAATGCACTGGCCATGATCACCTCCTGGACGCGCAACCAGACACTGGCACACTCGCACCACATTACCCCGCTAGAAGGTGAGATCGCAGGAGGGCTTCATTGGATTAAGCATTGGCATGCTCGCACCACATTACCCTGCTAGAAGGTGAGATGGCAGGAGGGCTTCATTGGATTAAGCATGGGCACGCTCGCACCACATTACTTCGCTAGAAGGTGAGATGGCAAGAGGGCTTCATTGGATTAAGCATTGGCACGCTCGCACCACATTACCCCGCTAGAAGGTGAGATCGCAGGAGGGCTTCATTGGATTAAGCATTGGCACACTCACACCACATTACCCCGCTAGAAGGTGAGATCGCAGGAGGGCTTCATTGCATTAAAAATGTTAGTGGTGGTTGAACACACTCAGCGGTTCAGATGGCACATACCGTTTAGGTGGTATATCACCGCGTACCCCAAACGTTTCTGACCCCCTTGCAGTGTGTCGGGAGCAGTTTAAACCATTAAGTTACAAGGGCCTCGCGAAGCTCGCATTGGGGTCTAATATTTTTTTTTTAGCATGAACGGGGACAGGCCAGGAAAGCCTCCCCAAGCCGCCCCTCAAGGCCCCCAAGGTGGACAAACAGCTTGGGAGGCCAGCCCTCAATTCGAGAGAAAGAATACCAAGAGGAAGGGCGTCTTCAATCCCTTCACATGCGCATGCACACACACGTACGTGCGCGCACACACACACGTACCCGCATGCACACACGTACGCATACACACGTACACGCATGCACACACACACACAAACGCGCACACACGCGTACCCGCACGCACACACACAAACGTACATGCACGCACACACACATGCGCGCACGCACACACACGTACGCGCACGCACACACGTACGTACACAAGTATGCATACACGTATGCGTGCACACACATGCATGAGCAAGTACACAATGCACGCACACACGTACGTACACAACCATATACACACGCACGCACATATACAACAAGCACACACGTATGCGCACGCACACACACACATACGCGGACGCACACACACGCACGTACGTGCATGCACACACACATACGCGCGTGCACAGGCGCGTGCATGTTCAGCTCAGAGGGCTAAAGGCCCTCGCATAGGCCGCATTGGGGGTAAATAATTAGATGGTGTGCCCCTCGCATAGCTCGCAGTAGGTTTTAGTTAAATGGGCTTTTCAAAAATGTTACGCGCCTATACGGTAACCAGACACTGAAACAATCACACCACTTTACCCCACTAGAAGGTAAGGATGGACGGAGGAGGGCTTCATTGATTTAGAACACACTCACACCACTTTACCCCACTAGAAGGTAAGGATGGACGGAGGAGGGCTTCATTGATTTAGAACACACTCACACCACTTTACCCCACTAGAAGGTAAGGATGGACGGAGGAGGGCTTCATTGGTTTAGAATTGTTAGTGGTTGGACGCACTCAGCTGTTCAGATAGGCATGTGACCACAGGTACACTTGCACCTAAAGTCACCCCTGGAAAGTGAGTATGCATGAAGGCTTGCGCACGTCCAAAACATCAGGGGTGAGCATTAACACCATTAACAGTTCAGATTGGCACATGTATAGAGAGCGAAGAACGTTAGTAGACAAGCTAAATGGTCTAGGTAGGCACGCATGCAGACTCTGAAATCATGATACAGATTAGTTTAGACTACAGGGGCATTTAGCTTTAGTAATCTGAGGGTGAGCTGATTCATGATTTGCAGTGCACTGTTACTTGTACCTTGATTGTTGTGCAGCACGTGCACAAGCAGGCCCTCTGGCCAGCGCCCTGGACCCCACCCCCGCTGGTCCACGCACATCAGAAACTTCTGCACAGCAAGGCTCCAATGATTTGCTTCACCGTGCCGCCGAAGGCCGCCACACAATCAAAAAGATTGACTCCAGGCCCCTACCCACCCCTCACACCAACACCGACATTGATGCGATCGTGGAGGCCAAGGGCAAGGCAGAGGGTCGAGAGGGAGCTACAGTCGGCAGCAGCAGTGTGCGAGAGGCGCCTAAGGCCAGCGCTCGCTCGGCCTCGCTGTTCATCCGCGGCATTGTGCAAGCCACTGCTGCTCATGCGCGCAGGGCTGCAGGTGGTTTCACACGCAGGATGGGCAGGGTGGTGGTATAAGTCCAAAGGCTTGACAGACGTCAGAGGTGGACTTGGATTTTGAGGTGGCTGTGGTGTGGTTGGGGGAGGTGCAGGTGATGGTGTGGCGATTCCAGAAGGTGGAGGAGCTAAGTGGAGGTGGCTGAGCGAGGGCAAGGAGGGGGAGGGGGTGGCTGGCGGAATGCAATTAAAGTGTTACAAGTTTGAAGCTTGCGTCAGAAATTCCTCGTTCAGAGGTTGTCAAACCAAAATCGTTCTCGGGCAATTCTGAAATGTATATTAGTCTCTATTGTCTGTACCAACAATTTTCCTTGACACAATTGTAGTGTAGGAATATGCATAGTGCATTGAATCATGGAGTGTTTTGCACGTCATCGCGTTTGTTCGTCCATTGTTTGTACCTGAAGATCTGTGCTGCGTCTGCTTTGCTTGTATACTTAGTTTCTGCTTCGTTTTTGCCTTATTGCTTTTGCATACATTCCCTAAAAAGCTTTCTGTCATTATATAAGCGACCTGCCCGTCCAGTCATTTTCCCTTTGTTAAAAAAGCAAATACACATAGAAAAGGTACGCGGCAAAATGGTTGCCACGGTTACAATTTGGGTGAGGTTGCCTGTTACGGCCACAATAAGGTAAGGTAAGGTAAGGTAAGGTTACATCACTATATATGCCTCGAAGGGCATCTCAGCGGAAGTTTGGAAAAAGCCTGAAACTACACCTGGCTAAACAAAAGACACAGAAGCTAGAGGAAACATGAAACTGATGTATGTAGAAGAGAAAAGTGTATAGAGAAAGAGAACGTTTGTTTTGAAGAAGCGCGAAGAGAAAGCATCAAGGAGAAACGAGAGAAAAGCTGTTGATATGTCTCAGGATGTGTGTATAAGAAGCCTCAGTTAGTAACAGGAAACAAGAGGCTGAGAGAGCCTCACAAAACCAGGAGTGCCAAGAGAACGGCCACAATAAGCACAATACTGTACCTTCCTCAGTGTAGCTAGATCCACCACGAAAACTAAACAAGGCGCACTTCCAGAATTAAGGTCAGACAAAACTGGTTTTAAAGACCCACATGGTTAGCCGTAAGGAGGCCTGCAAGGATGCTTCCTTGCTCTCACTGCCGAAATGATGTTTTAAGCCCTGTAGCCAATGAAAAGAAAGAGGGTCACGCAGCGGCTTTGTTTTTGTTAATATTTATGGTTTACTACCAAACAAAGCGCTTCTTTTTTGGTACATGATAATTTGAGGTGCCTTCGGACCAGGAAAGGCCTCCAAGGTGGAAAACTTATCCAGCAGAGGAGTGAGTTATTTGCATCATCGCAATGCTCCCTTATGCTTTATCAGTTCTCAACATCCACGACTGTGCGCTCTCTGCTCATACTCATGATGTGCGGCCATCTCTGCTAGTGCTACTACTCATCTTTGGTTGGCTGCCACACCATTGTCCCTTCCCAGAGCTGGGACCGTTTACGACACTCTCAATCTATTGTGTTACACGTTAATATGACTATGCAAAGACCATACACGGTACAGGGTCTATTAAAGACCCCCTCTAAAAGACCCCCTGGTACTCTTAAAATGCTCACATGTTGTCGATTGATTATCAACACTATCATATCCAGAAGATAAGCAAATGTTATCAGTAAGACTGGCACAATCAGCTTATTGAACAAGACACACAGCAACTCTTAACAGTCAACCACCTAACTGCTCTTTCACGCAATTCGTCGCTGCCAACGATAATTAAACGTGACAGCATTAAGAATAAACGCCACTGACAGATCGACCTTCTCCAGACAGCACCGACCCAAAGATCTCAGCATTCTCCAACGTGACATTCATCAAGATCAAGTACTGTGAGGACACTAGACCGCAGAACCAGCTGAACGCCGTGCAGGAACAGCACAAAGACCTTTGCACCATTTTCCATGGAGCCTTTGTTACTCTCCACATCATTCTTTTGGGAGTGGGTGGTACCATCTACAACACTCACACGCTGGAGATTTTTATACAGCTGGGCCTTGATTCTTAAACAGTTAAGAAGCTTGCCTCCAAGCTTCATGTTCATTCTGTCAATTACGCTGCCCCAAACTTGTCATACCAGACGTACCATTTCCAGCACTGTTATCAACTCTCATCAGGAGACAATTTCAGGTCAAGCCTGCAACCCTCCTGGTCCCCATTGCCCTTATAATTCATTCTTCTATATATGGTGGAGGAGTCTTACGGTATCCGGTACCAAAGTGGCTCCTCTTCCTTAATTATTGTGGGGAGTGATTTTTTACTGCCTGCGTAGTTTTTTCTTTTCAGGTAGCGAGCAGATGCTCTTCCTCTATTGTATTCCAGAGGCTCCTCAACAACCAGCACAAAGAATGGTACATTCTTAATTCTTGCTTGGGGGGC
>Ga0307947_1001180_pt1:15000-20272 | contig 20272 bp, 22 predicted proteins | sample OrgLakmetagen232_FD_201840 | JGI IMG/M metagenome (GOLD analysis project Ga0307947, IMG submission 201840) | Saline water microbial communities from Organic Lake, Antarctica - #232 | ecosystem: Environmental > Aquatic > Non-marine Saline and Alkaline > Saline | place: Antarctica...
GCGCAAGGCAAAGACACACCATCTGCAAACGCATTATTTTTTGCCAATTCCAGTGTGTTGAGTGTCTTGTCAAGCTCCGACTCCTTTTAACTTGTAAAAACCACTCACTCCTATTCTATGTGCCCTAGGCTGAAACTTGCCTGTTGCTTATTGCCCAGTATAAGGATAGCCCACCTCGTTTGAGGAATGTTTTGAACCACTCACTCCTATTCTATGTGCCCTAGGCTGAAACTTGCCTGTTGCTTATCGCCCAGTATAAGGATAGCCCAACTCGTTTGAAGAATTTTTTGAACCACTCACTCCTATTCTATGTGCCCTAGGCTGAAACTTGCCTGTTGCTTATTGCCCAGCATAAGGATAGCCCAACTCGTCTGAGGAATTTTTTGAACCAGCCAGATATGTATGGTGTGGCCTCTTTTGTGGCTGAGTACCTTCTGTGGCTGAGTGCCCCTTTCCCTTGATTTTCTAGCGCCTTATTGTTTTGGTTTCAGGCTTTTTCCAAGCTTCCGCTCAGATGCCCTCCAGAGGCATACATAGTGTGTAACCTTACCTTACCTTATTGCCCAAGAAAGTGTGCACTTCAATCTCCTTCGATATAAACGAAACATTTGCACTTGCGACACGACTTGTCCTCTTAGGCAAGCTCCTGCCTCCTGCTTTGTCCGAGAAAAACTATTTTGATCTCCTTCTGTATAAACTATGAACAAAACATTCGCACTTGCAACACAACTTGTCTTCCTCAGCAGGCACCTGTCTCCTGCTTTCGTCCAAGAAGATTGGTATTACAATTATGCTATTAACGACAAGTTATTTGTGCAACACAACTTGTGTTGAGGTATATATCGGACTTCCCTCAACAACTTGTTCTCCTAGGCAACCATCACTTGCCTACTGCTTTTTGCCCAAGAAGATCCACAGTTCGATGAGTCCCTCCCAGGGTTCCAACCGGTGCATGAGTTCCTCTCGCCGTGAGCTCTTGGGCCTGTATTCCAGAGTGTGTGTGGTATTTGTGTAGTCTAAAGGTGACCTACCAAGTCCCTCCCAGGGCACCAACCTGTTCTACATTCCTCTTGCCGTAAACTCTTGGGCCTGTATTCCAAAGTGTGTGTGTGTGGTGTTTGTGTTGTCCTAAGGTGACCTACCGAGTCCCTCCCAGGGCACCAACCTGTTCTAAATTCCTCTTGCCGTAAACTCTTAAACCTTTTATCCAGAGTGTGTGTGGTATTTGCGTAGTCCTAAGGTGACCTACGAGTACCTCCCAGGGCTCCAACCTGTTCTAAAGTCCTCTTGCCGTAATCTCGTGAACCTGTAATCTAGAGTGTGTGTGGCATTTGACTTCTCCTAAGGTGACCTACGAGTACCTGCCAAGGCTCCAACACTTGTTGCACGGGTTCTTCTTGCTGCCCTTGGAATCACAAAGTGGATTCGCAAGGTGGATTCAATGGATTCACAAAGTGGATTTGCAAAGTATCTGCTCTTGGATTCACTAGTATCCAGGGTTGGCTAGAACCATATATACATACGGTGTATGTACAGTATTTTTGGCTGGGAGATCACCAAATATACGGTCATATACGGTGTATCTATACGGTTCTGGCCAACCCTACAAGTATCCCAGGGTGAGGTTGCTAAGTTACAGGCTTCCCTTATTGCACACAGAATATTTAGCGGAGGTTCCAAACTGACTTTTTCAATGGTCGTCGTGAATTATGGACCGCTCCAAAAATTTTCACTTGTTCTTGTGGTTCAGATTAGGCCTCATGCAAATTGCCTAGAGGCGCTAACAGAGGTACCGAGGCTCGCTCCCACAAAAGCATGCAACTCTGAGGGGACAAAGGCTGTATGCAGTACAACAACTTTTGCCTTTTTAAACCCCATTTGTAAAACCTTTATATGGGGTATATACTGAGAGGCTAAAGTGTTGCTGCTCCCCCCTAGCTGGAAAGCCAAGCCAGAGATCATTATCATAACTAATAACTAATGCAAAAACAGGCAAGGGGTCATTGTTATATTCCTTGCTCTCATAAAGGCACACACCTGAGAAGGAACAATGGCTGTGTGCGGTAGGGCTTGCTGCTCCCACTGCCCGCGTGAAGTCAGACAGTTCGGCTCCAGATCACCGTCTGCTGGGATGCAGTGTTCGGATTGCCAAATACGTGCACCAGGACCTGAAAAACAGATACGTGTGTATGTGTTAGTGTGCACGTGTGATTTGTGTGTTTCTACAAACAAGTGTGTGTGCGCGTGTGTGCAAATTTGTGTGCACTCAGTAACAGATTTACTAGCAGCTGCGTCTTTAATAACTTATAGATGTATGTTATTGTTGAAGGGAGTAGTTTGAAGTGGTTGGTAGTCAACAAGCGCTGAGGCTTGTTAAGAACGCCTTGCGGACACAGGACTAAGGAACGCAATTTCTCTCAGACAAGCATGACTTTGGATCTCCAGTACCATACGTATGCATTATATGGTTCTGCCCATATATGATGGACATGTTGCTATTCTATGGGCATACATCACAGTCGAACTTAAAATTTTGATAACATTCACAACTGGCCAACCTCAAGCGCAAATCACCTAGATTTAGTTGAGTCAGTCATTGAGTCAGTCATGAGCGAATTTTACAAAGGGGTCGGCATGCGACAAACGACGACTACATCAACACGTAAAGAAACAAAAGTGGCATAAGTGTGTGAGAATTCTCAGACCTGGGTGGCGGCCTCCCAAGCTGCTGCCCAGTGTATGGCCTGTCACTGTGTTGCCATTGCCTTGAGTAGGGGAACTGGGTGTGTGAGGAGTAAGCGGAAGCACATGAGGAGTAAACGATTGAATCTGAGGAGCAAACGACGTATGTGAGGAGCAAATGGCTATATTTGAGGAGGAAACGTTTGGATCTGAGAAGCAAATGTTTGTGTCTGAAAAGGAAAGGTTTGTATTTGAGAAGGTAACGCTTGTATCCCAGGAAGAAACGTTAGTATCTGAGGAGCAAACGATTGTGTTTGAAGAGGAAATGTTTATATTTGAGAAGGAAACGTTTGTATTCAAGGAGGAAACGTCAGCATCTGAGGAGCAAACGATTGTATTTGAGGAGCAAACGATTGTATTTGAGAAGGAAACGTTTGTATCTGAGGTGGAAACGTCAGTATCTGAGGAGCAAACGATTGTATTTGAGGAGCAAACGATTGTATTTGAGAAGCAAACGATTGTATTTGAGGAGCAAACGGTTGTATTTGAGAAGCAAACGATTGTATCTGAGGAGCAAACGATTGTATTTGAGACGCAAACGATTGTATCTGAGGAGCAAACGATTGTAGTTGAGGAGAAAATGAACTTTTATAGGCAACATATGGTGTGCGGCCTGCCACCGCACTGCTATTGCCTGGAGTATAGATACAAACAAAATGCCGCTGATGGATTTGAAGAGCAAACGGATTAATTTGGATGACGGATGGTATTAGCAACAATGCTGCGTGAGGCTGCCCATTGCCGCACTGCTGTTGCCCTGATTAGGGAAACTGTGTATGGAGGAGTAAATGGGTTGAATTGATTGACAGTAGCAATTGCGCAATTGCTGCGTGAGGCCCATCACTGTGCTGTAGCCTTTTATGCAGAACCTATCGTGGAATCAGGTGAAGTAGAAATGGGTCGAATCAAGTGGCACGTCGTGGTGTGCACGAGTGTGTGGGACATCTCTGTCTTGAGTATGGAAGCTGCTGTGGGCACACGTGAGAGAGATGAGAGAGAGAGAGAGAGAGAGAGAGAGAGAGAGAGAGAGAGAGAGAGAGAGAGAGAGCGAGAGAGAGCAAACTATTGCACTTGAGGAGCAGATGACAACATGTGAGGAGCAAACGGGTCTTTTCAGGTCACGCATGGTGGTGTGCACGATCGCTATGTATGGTTCATCGCTGTGTGCTATTCCTGCCACTGTGATAAGTGAAAAGCAAATTATTGCATGTGAGGAGCAAACAGGCCTGTCCAGGAGACATACATACAATAGCTGCGTGGTGCATTTGTGCTGCTCAGGTGACATGATGTGTACAATAGCTGCGTGGTGCATTTGTGCTGCTCAGGAGACATGATGTGTACAGTTTCTGTGTGGTGCATTTGTGCTGCTCAGGTGACATGATGTGTACAGTTTCTGTGTGGTACATCATTATGCTGATCAGGTGACATGATGTGTACAATTCCTGTGTGGTGCATTTGTGCTGCTCAGGTGACATGATGTGCACAATTTCTGTGTGGTGCATCATTATGCTGCTCAGGTGACATGATGTGTACAATTTCTGTGTGGTACATCATTATGCTGATCAGGTGACATGATGTGTACAATTCCTGTGTGGTACATCATTGTGCTGCTCAGGTGACATGATGCGTACAATTCCTGTGTGGTACATCATTATGCTGATCAGGTGACATGATGTGTACAATTTCTGTGTGGTACATCATTATGCTGATCAGGCGACGTGATGTGTACAAAATGCTGTGTGTGGTTTATCACTGTGCTGCTCAAGCGACGTGATGTGTACAAATTGCTGTGTGTGGTATATCACTGTGCGTTTGCTGTCGCTGCCTAAACTAGGGAACTCTAACCATTGTAACTATTGAGCAGGGAATCAGCCATGGATGCACGTGAAGTGCAGATGGAATTCAATTGATTGACACATATGGCACACAGTTGCAGCGTTACAACTCGTAGCTGTCAATGATTTGTGTGGAAAAGGCGCACTACCAGTGCTTGACTTGGCAAGCGTTTCTTTTGCCTCGCACCAGCTGCTCAATTAACACAAAGACTGATCTAGCAAAAAGATGTGCAGCGGCTGCAGGAGCGCAAATTCAATACGGTACATGAATAAAGGGAACCTAATCCTTAACCCTAGACTTTTCCATATTCAACAATGAGTGCGTACACATACACATGGTAAGAGGTCGTTTCCTCTTACCCTGTAGAACTGGCTGGCTTGTCCTTCGTGGTAAAACTGGTGTGAGCCATGCTCCGAGGGTCATGCCTGTGCAACAAGAGGAAAAGATCATTTCTAAGGATCACACCCACAAATCCATACACACACTCACACACACATACGCACACACGCACGCACACACACACACACTCACACACGCAAACACACACACACACTCTCTCTCTCTCTCTCTCTCTCTCTCTCTCTCTCTCTCTCTCTCTCACACCCACACCCACACCCACACCCACACCCACACCCACACCCACACCCACACCCACACCCACACCCACACCCACACCCACACCCACACCCACACC
>Ga0307947_1001182_pt1 | contig 20265 bp, 19 predicted proteins | sample OrgLakmetagen232_FD_201840 | JGI IMG/M metagenome (GOLD analysis project Ga0307947, IMG submission 201840) | Saline water microbial communities from Organic Lake, Antarctica - #232 | ecosystem: Environmental > Aquatic > Non-marine Saline and Alkaline > Saline | place: Antarctica: Organic Lake...
GTATGAGTTGCCGACACACCCCAGTTTCAGCCCAGGAGTAGAAAAATACGTGCGAGTGCATTATACTCGTGTCAAGGGATTGTATGAGGTGCCGACACACACCAGTTTCAGCCCAGGAGTGAAGACTACGTGAGTGCATTATACTTGTGTCAAGGGATTGTATGAGTTGCCGACACACACCAGTTTCAGCCCAGGAGTAGAAAAATACGTGTGAGTGCATTATACTCGTGTCAAGGGATTGTATGAGGTGCCAACACACACCAGTTTCAGCCCAGGAGTGAAGACTACGTGAGTGCATTATACTTGTGTCAAGGGATTGTATGAGGTGCCGACACACACCAGTTTCAGCCCAGGAGTAGAGAAATACATGTGAGTGCATGACACTTGTGTCAAGGCAGCGTATGAGGTACGCACACACACACACACACAAACACACACACACACCAATTTTAGCTCAGAAGTGGAGAAATACATGTGAGTGCATTATACTCGTGTCAAGGGATTGTATGAGGTGCCAACACACACCAGTTTCAGCCCAGGAGTAGAGAAATATGTGTGAGTGCATGACACTTGTGTCAAGGCAGCATATGAGGTACACACACACACACACACACACACACACACACACACAAGCACACACACACACACAACACACACACCAGTTGCAGCCCAAGAGTAGAGAACTACATGTTGGTGCATGACATTTGTGTCAAGGCAGCGTATGAGGTACGCACACACACACACACACAAACACACACACACACACCAATTTTAGCTCAGAAGTGGAGAAATACATGTGAGTGCATGACACTTGTGTCAAGGCAGCGTATGAGATGCCGACACACCACACACACACACACACACACACACACACACACACGCACACACACACACCACATACCAGTGCTGCTGCACTCTTCACTATTAGAAGAGGAAGAGGTTGAAGGGGGAGCTGAGGCTTGAGGAGATCCTGTTGTGAGCAAAAGTGAAAAAGTGTTAGCGTGTCAGCTAGAGCAGCAGAGAGCATTTGCAAGATTGTTTGTGGACGTGCATAGCTGTGGATGTTTGTGGATGTGCATAGCTGTCAAAAGAGGGCGAGAAGGTTGCTCCAAGCACAACTGGCAGGGTATCTAAAGCAGTGTGAAGGCAGACGCCGGTACCCTCTTCCACAAGACGAATGAAATTCCAATGAACGATCAAGGAAGGTGGTGTGAAAGTCTAAAAGCCTGTACTCTGCTCCTACCATGAGCTGCAACATTTGTGAATTATCAAATTCTGTTTCATGTTTCCTCTAAAAGCCTGTACTCTGCTCCTACCATGAGCTGCAACATTTGTGAACTATCAAATTCTGTTTCATGTTTCCTCTAAAAGCCTGTACTCTGCTCATACCATGAGCTGCAACATTTGTGAATTATCAAATTCTGTTTCATGTTTCCTCTAAAAGCCTGTACTCTGCTCATACCATGAGCTGCAACATTTGTGAATTATCAAATTCTGTTTCATGTTTCCTCTAAAAGCCTGTACGCTGCTCATACCATGAGCTGCAACATTTGTGAATTATCGACTTCTGTTTCATGTTTCCTCTAGCTACTGTTTCTTTTATTAAGCCAGGTGTGGTTTCGGATTTCTGCCAAGCTTCCGCTGAGATGCCCTTTGAGGCATATATAGCAATGTAACCTTCACCTTATCAATTCCATGGATGCACTTGCACTCACCCACGCCTTGCTGCTGCAGGTCCATGACTGATCGCAGAGCCAGCATGACAGGATGCTTGGGCGGCTTGCCTTTGAAGGTATTTGAGATGCTGTCTCGCCAAAATTGGTACCTGCGCCGCAATGAACGAGGCATTCATTCGATGTGGTAGAAAAACAGAGGAAGAAGTGCGTTAGGGGGTTAATTTCACAGACTTAATCCGCCCTCACGGACGCTGGCATGGCATACATCATTGTTTCTTTGGTACCAGTATAAATACCAACCACAGTTTCTGTAATTGCCTTTCCTAGGGTTACGGATCACTTTAACCAGTCAATAATTCTGCACGGGCGGCACGTCGCTTGTTAAGCACTTCACGCCACTTTTATTGGCTACATCGCTATAGCGATGTAACCTTACCTTACCTTACCTTATTGGCTACACAGGGACGCCCATCAGGGCGCCGCAGAGTACCCTGACAATACGAATGCTGTAAAGTACTAGAGCACTTTGTGTGTAGCTTGACTTGGCAGGTCACCCAACAACCAGGGTTTGAGTCCCATTAATTGTTTGTAGGGTTGGCCAGAACCATATATATACGGTGCATATACGGTATCTTTGGCAGGGAAATCACCAAATATACGGTCATATACGGTGTGTATATACAATTCTGGCCAACCCTACCAATTTGCTATCCCCCCCAAAAACCACTTGAACACCTCGCTTTTTACGAGCTAAGTCCAGTGCTTGAAAGCCCTTCTCTTCCAACACCAGCCCAGCAGCAGCAGCCACTAAAGAGAAATGGTGGCTATCAAGAGGAGTGCATTTGTACAAATTGCGCAGTAACAGACCAGTTTTGGCCAGCCTCATCCTGGGAAGGCCTAAAGTGCTACACACAATTTTTACGTGAGCACTGTGTAACTACGTTGACTAATTATTATTGATGCTCTACGCTACACGTTCCAAAACCCAAAAAATTGTTGGCTTCTGAAGCAGAAGTCCAGTACCTCATCTGCAAAACGGTGGGCTCCTTACTCCTGACTTGGTCAGCCACTAAAGCGGTCTCCACATTAAAGGCACGCAGCGCAAATACCGCAGGCCTAATGTCCTGTTCAGTGTCAAACGAGGGAGAGAGTCGTATCCTCGGTAAATGGCAGCAGGCATGATGGATCGCCGTAAAATGTTCCGCCAAATCTAAATATGTCTGGTCTGAAATCGTAGTGCGTAATGCAACTTGCACGTGACTTCACCCCAAAAAACAACACGTTAGCGTGCAAGATGGCTTGTGCGGAAATGGCTCGTAACGCCTGGAATATATCGCCCACTCCGTCAATTACCTTGGGAAGTTGTGCAGCCCACACATAGTTTTCATAGTCACAGGACCTGCGTAAGCACACAAAAAGCAACTTTGCGTGGTGCCTTGGCAGGTTTTCAACCTCGGCCAAACGATTGATGCCCAAGCGAGAGAGAGAATAGTTGCGGCTGTAGCGTTCCTTGAGAGACACAAACACTCACCTTACTTCCTCAATGCAGTATCCAAATGCAGCACGCGTGCCTGGATCCTGCACAGGACTCTTTCCGCCCCCAATGCATCGATGCTGCTGCTGCTGACCAGCCCAAGCTGCTTGGCCCCCCTCCGCTTGATGTGTTGCTGGACTTCCCTGGTTGGAGCCACACCACTCTAGCACTCTAGATCCCCCCGATATAAGTGAGGCACTAGGAGATGGTGGTCTCAGCTTTCTTCTGACTACAGGCAGCATTTTTGTGGTTGCTTTCAACAACTTTTAACAATAAAACGATAAGTAGTTACACAGATTTACATATAAATTTCGTATACCTATACAGCAGCCCTTTAGAGCAACTTGTCTGGACACCTGTCCCTAAAACCTGGACATGGCTGTTGCCGAGGCAAGTGGCATGTTTCTCTCTCTTACTTCGTGAAATGTCATGCAATTTCTACTAGCACGAGTAGTTCGTTGGGCACGCGACTCGCGCCTTCCCTCTCGCACTCGCACAGCAACACTCGCACACACACAACTTCACAGATGGACACCGGCCATCAAGAGGCAGTTACGAACGGCTCGGACCATCCTGTGCACACAGCAGCACCCTCTCAGAGGCAGAACGTGTACTTAGTGCGTTTCCCGAAGCCCGCCTATGACGAGGGGATCCTGCAGGCCCGGCAGGCTGAGTTCCAGGCGCTGGTGGGCAAGCTGCGCGAGCTGAACGAGAAGGGGGGAGCTGAGGGAAGCAAGAAGGGGGAGGGCAAGAAAACTGCCAAACGGGTGAGGGGCCCTCTGCTGCAAGTCTCTGTAATGCTGCAGAGCACATGCATAGCTAGGCGTGTAGGAGAAGGGTTGAGGTAGAGCAGCAGGTCTCGATCCGATCATGCAAGCGCGGAAGAATATCCTCTCCTCTCCTTTACAGAGCGTGTGCCTCGCAGCTTCCCCATGCTCTGGTTGTAAGGTTCTAGGCAGGGAAAGGCACACAGAGGCGCAACTCAACTATACACAATAGTGCACATGCTGTATACAAACCTGCCTAGGTACTACACACATGCTCTCAGAAGGCGTCCTCTTTCGAAAACTGGTGTTAGCAATTGCGTAACTGAGGGGAACGCATTTGCCCAACCTCATTTCGATTGTATGCACCAGTGTTTCATTCATATGCATCAAGCACTGCGTCAGCGCTCATGCCCTGCTTTTGCATTGATCGAGGCCCGGAATATTCAACTGCGCCACTGCGCACGCGCGCGCACACACACACACACACACACACACACACACACACACACACACACACACACACACTCACACACACACATACACACACATACACACACGCACACACACAAAACATACACAACACACACACACGCTCTGCAGCAAGAGCAGCGTGACTTGCGGGCGCGCATGGCGGAGGCCAAGAAGTTCAAGGATGAGTCAGACCCTGAATTCCAGGTATGCGTCTTCTTCACTGCGCACAAATATTTATGTAAAATGCCTCCCAGCTGGTGCCTGAGTATGGGCCGGTTACCTGCTTCTTTGCACCTGCTCTCGTGAGCAGCGTATCCCACCCATGTGGTGATAGCAGACAGTGCTAGCTGCTGCTAGTGTAGCCGGAACAAGTTCCTAAACTTGAGGTTACCTGTGTCTGTTACCTGAACCCTTTCCTGGCTCTGAGGCGGATTTCCACTACAGTTCATGTTCTGCAGTCATATCAGTCATGCTCACTCTTGCCTCCTTGAGTACGTACATACGTGCCACAAGTAAGTACGCATACACGCACACCAGGTACAGATACACACAAAGCCACACCAGTGTGCTGTGTCACTTGTACGTCTGATGTCCTTAAATTACCTGCAGGTACTGTGCCCCATACCCCATACGTGCTGCACCTGTGTTGTGTCAAATAAATTGTGCGCAGGCATATCCATACGTGCTGCATCCATACTTGCTTCGACATTCAAATGCTTCTTTTCAAGTGTGTGCTGCATCAGCACAGAATGTGAGCCTCATACCAAAATGAGGAAAGAGACGAAAGCTGCTGCAACATTCATAAAGTCACTGCACACATTTAGGGTTGGTCAGAACATTTATATATGGTCTGTATGCTAAGGTATTTTTGGCAGGAGAATCACCTAATATACAAATACACGGTCATATACGGTGTATATACAGGTTCTGGCCAACCCTGCACATATTATTAACACGTGTTTGTGTTTGTGTGTGCACGTGAGCAGGAGAAGGCTGCTCGCATCCGCCAGCTCAAGGATCTGAGGCAGACATACGTCGGCAAGATCATGGAGATCAAGTCCAATGTCCAGGTAGGTCAGGCTGAAGGGTTGGAGGTATTCAAGGAATTCTGCAGATTGGGGACTACCAAAGCTGTAATTAAGTGAGTGCTTCTAACGCTAATTATTGCCTTACGCTGATTGTTGCCTAAGCTGTAATTAAGTGAGTGCTTCTTACGCTGAATATTGCCTGGTTAAGTTGTCATTCCATGAAGCACCATTATTTGCTGATTCAGTCCAGGTGGATGTAAGACTATGAGGGGAGGAATATTTTTTTGTCCTAGGTTCAAGTTACGCCACTTTCTTTTGCACCTTTCGTCACCTTTCGTCACCTTTTATCACAAAGATGGCACACTACACGTGAGCAGCCGTTGATGTCACCTTGCAATTGACGAGTTCGGAATAGAGATCCTTGCTTTTAATCTTTGCTTTTTGTCCGGTCAAGTTCCCTTTTTGTCCATCTACCTTCAAGGCAGTCACTCCTGCAACATTTCTGACGGTTTGACCCTTTCTTTTTTCACCGGTCGGTCAAAGCACCGCACTCCTTAACTTTTTTGACCATGACCCTCTTTGTCCGCCTGCAGCTCAAGGCCTTGACCCCAATTAATTATGACTGTGTGGCGCTCTTAGTCCATCTGATTTCAGGAAACCGACTTCAATCAAAGGCCCCGACTCCAATCAATCATGACCGTTGGGCCCTCTTTGTCCATCTGCATTTCAGGGAACTAACTTTAATCAACCTGGCCGTGCGACCCCTTTTTCCCACCTGTCGGTCAAAGCAATCGCTCCATTCATTTCTTCTGACCGTGTGACCCTTTTTTTACCTCCTGTCGGTCAAAGCAATCCTTCCAATTGTTTCTGACCGCTTGCCTTCATTGTCTGTCTATTGTTCAGGGGACTGACTTGAGGAGTGAGGCGGACCTTGACGGCCGGATTCGTGAGTTGGAGGGCCAGATTTCAAGCGGGGTGAGTGTCTGCCTGTGTGTGTGTGAGTGTTTGTGTGCCCTTGTGTGTGTTTATGTGTGTAGTTGTATCTGTGCAGGATGCAACTCGTGTGCGTAAAACCCATGTGCACATACATGCATGAGATTATATGCGCGTGTGTGTGTATGTGTGCATCTGAATGCAGGGTGGTGGTGTAAAAGGGTATACACACAACACGCATACAAATGCATGCATACACACACAGAGAGATGAGCGTTTTCCCCCATCTCAAAAACGTATGATAAAGATTGCCTTATGGCGCACATTTCAGAGTCCAAGATGGTTGTCACAATTGTCTAAAACCCTACTCACGGCTTTCGGTCTGACACTGCGTGAGGAGAAGATGGTGGTGCAGGGTCGTGTCCTTATTGCATCTACCTCGTTAACAGCTTCCTCATGTTCACAGGGCCTGACACTGCGTGAGGAGAGGATGGTGGTGCAGAGCGCCTCCTAGCTGCTTGCTGCACACTCATTTTATTCATGCCTCAAAAAACAACTTCCTCATGTTCAAATGGCCTGGCACTGCGTGGGGAGAGGTTGGTGGTGCAGAGTGCCTCCTAGCTGCTTGCTGCACACTCATTTTATTTACACCTCAAAAAACAACTTCCTCATGTTCACAGGGCCTGGCACTGCGTGAGGAGAAGATGGTGGTGCAGAGCGCCTCCTAGCTGCTTGCTGCACACTCATTTTATTTACACCTCAAAAAACAACTTCCTCATGCTCACAGGGCCTGACACTGCGTGAGGAGAAGATGGTGGTGCAGAACATCTCCAAGCTGGCTGCACAGCGAAACAAGCTGAAGGAGTACGACATCTGCAAGCAGCCCCTGAACGAGTTGGAAGCTGAGAATCAAAAGGTGGGAGGCTTTGCTTGAATGTCACAAAAGCATGTTGTTGTGGTACAGATGGCAGAGATTTTGCCGCCGGGCGATGCTGCACATGGAGATGGAAAACCTATGCAGGCAGTGAGAACCACTCCTCACATTGATTAAGGAAAAGGAGCCACTTTGGTACCAGGTACCGCAAAAAGTTTACAAAAAAGGGTTTGTGGGATTAATGTATAAAAATACCAAAGCACTTGGCATCCAAGGGTAATCCCATGCTAACTAGTTATGGGTAGAGGTTTTGTTTCTTTGCCAGCAGCATTGATGCGCTCTCTCTCTCTGTCTCTCTCTTTTCCTCTCTCTTTCTCTCTCTCTCTCTCTCTCTCTCTCTCTCTCAGCTCGTGTATTTACACGTGTGTGTGTAAGCATGCGTGTGTATGCATGTGCTTGCATGCATGTATGTATATGTGCTTGCATGTGCGTGTGTTTTTGTTGTGTTGTACACATCTCCCAGCCCTGTGTCCCTCTTATGGTTAATTAAAATGCACAACAGCTGGAATAAGTGCAAGCTCAGCCTCCGTGCTCCCACTCATGCTCGCACTCATCACAAACACACACACGCACACACACACACACACACACACACTCACACTCACACACACACACAAGCACGCACACACATTCTTACACACTGCGTACGATTATGCTTGGTTCAGATCAAGGCCATCCTGCAAGAAATGGAGAGTGAGTTCAGCATCCTCAAGTCCGAGCGAGATGCAGCCAACAGCGTGGTGCAGAGCATCTACAAGCAGCTGCAAGAGTGCTCTAAGGTGGGTGGTGGGTAGGCTTGGGTACAATAAATGTGGGGAGTGGGTTAGACCATAGGTAGAATTGATATGGTGAGTGGGTTAGACCAAAGGTAGAATTGATATGGGGAGTGGGTTAGACTCTAGGTAGAATTGATATGGGGAGTGGGTTAGACCAAAGGTAGAATTTATATGGGGAGTGGGCTGGACCAAAGGTAGAATTGATATGGGGAGTGGGTAAGACCATCAGGATTTGGAATGCGAGCCATTACAGAGGACGTTAAGCATTGTGTTTGTTCACAATCTGAATATGTCGATTTGTCATTTGCATTCGGTCCTGATTTGCACAGGATCCAATGCAAATGACAAATCGACCTAATCAGATAGTGAACAAACACAATCAGGAAAGGTATAATTGATATGAGGAGTGGGTAGACATAGGTACAACCGACACACAAGAATCGGTTGTTGTTGCACCGTACGCACAAGCAGCAAGTGTGCTCAAAGATGTGTTCAATAAGGTATAACATTCTGCTGGTGTTTAGCACGCACAAGCAGCCGCAGGAGGGTAGGTTTTTGATCTTTTGCTGTTGCGCTTGAATTTCACTGTCCGTTTCAACAAAAGTCACCGCAACTGTGTGTGTGTTTGTGTGTGTATTAAAAGCTGTGGCTTGAATATGTGTTAGGTCACACAGCTGGCGGTGGCATATATATATTATATATACAGGGTTGGCCAGAACCGTATATATGCACCGTATATGACCGTATATTTGGTGAGTTCCCTGCCCAACATACCGGTTATACACCGTATATAAATGGTTCTGGCCAACCCTACTTATATACTTAAAAGTTCCAGCTGTAAAAGAAGGAAAAGTGATCATGGCTGCTGAAAGATGGTTGCCAAGGACCAGCAGCCACCGCTCAGAAAACAAGGTGTAGCAGCATTCGACCCAGCAGTTCAGTAATCGCGGCAGGTTCGAGTTGAGAGGCTTGTCCTCTTTGTGTGTGCAGAGATTTTTTACATAAGTGTGTGAGGCATGCGTAACTGCTCACACAGTCGCCAAATTGTGGGCTGTTTCAGCTGAATACACGAGGAAAGTGTGCGGTCACTGCTTCATAGCATGCGCGTGCTCATGATTGTGTGTGTGTGTGACTTCATAAGGAAGTTGCGTGGTCGCTGCTTCGTAGCATGCGCGTGCTCATAATTGTGTGTGTGTAAATACACGAGAAAAGTGTGCGGTCACTGCTTCATAGCATGCGCGTGCTCATGATTGTGTGTGTGTGCGCTTGTGACTACACAAGAAAGGCGTGTTTTCACTGCTTCATAGCATGCGCGTGCTCATGATTGTGTGCGTGTGCATGTGATTACACAAGGAGGATGTGTAGTCACCACTTTGTAGCTTGCGCACGCCCGAGCATACAGCACTTGCGTGTGGAATTTGCAGGATATGGAGGAGCTGGATGAGGAGGAGCGGGAGCTCACAAAGGCCAAGAATGATGCATACGAGGCTCTGCAGGTGTGTGCCTATGTTCACGCGTTTGCGTGTGCTGTGAGGCTCTGCAGGTGTGCCTGTGTTTGCGCGTTTGCGTGCACTGTGAGGCTCTGCAGGTGTGTGCCTGTGTTTGCGCGTTTGCGTGTACTGTGAGGCTCTGCAGGTGTGCCTGTGTTTGCGCGTTTGCGTGTACTGTGAGGCTCTGCAGGTGTGTGCCTGTGTTCGCGCATTTGCGTGTACTGTGAGGCTCTGCAGGTGTGTGCCTGTGTTCGCGCATTTGCGTGTACTGTGAGGCTCTGCAGGTGTGTGCCTATGATTGCGCGTTTGCGTGCACTGTGAGGCTCTGCAGGTGTGCCTGTGTTCGCGCGTTTGCGTGCACTGTGAGGCTCTGCAGGTGTGTGCCTGTGTTCGCGCGTTTGTGTGTACTGTGTGCATGCCCTCGTGTCTGCTACTTGTGTAGGTCCTCTGTACAGCCAGGGGCAATGCCTACAGAGCTCTGCAGCATCAACACACACACACACGAACGTACACACTGACGCGCACACACACTCACACACACACAGACACACACATACACGTACACAGACTGACACACACACACTGACTCACACACACACACACACACACACACACACACACACACACACACACACACACACACAGAAAGCACGTGAGGACAAGGACGCCAGCATGCGTGACTACCGAGAGAACAGGAAGTTTGCGCTGCGTGTGAGGGACCTTGTGGCCGCAGGGCAGCCAGAGGAAGCACGCCTGCTGGCTGTGACACAGGTGTGTGTGTGTGTTGTGTGTGTTGTGTTGTGTTGTCTTGTGTGTGCATGTATGCCAACGTTCAAACGCGCGTGCGTGTGCGTGTTTTTTGTGTGTGTTGTGTGTTGTACCTTTTGTGCAGTTAGTGTGGTTTTAAGTGCGTGGTTTTGTGCAGGCGATTGTGTGATGCAAAAGATCCAGTTTGAGTCTAGGGGCATGTGTGTGACGCAAAAGCTCCAGTCTCAGTCCAGGAGAAGCACAGCTGCTTTGCTTTGAGTGCTTGGCTTTGAGTGCTTGGCTTTGAGTGCTTGGCTTAGAGTGCTTGGCTTTGAGTGCTTGGCTTTGAGCGCTTGCTTTGAGCGCTTGGCTTTGAGTGCTTGGCTTTGAGTGCTTGCTTTAAGCGCTTGGCTTTGAGTGCTTGGCTTTGAGTGCTTGCTTTAAGCGCTTGGCTTTGAGTGCTTGCTTTAAGCGCTTGGCTTTGAGTGCTTGGCTTTGAGTGCTTGCTTTAAGCGCTTGGCTTTGAGTGCTTGGCTTTAAGCGCTTGGCTTTGAGTGCTTGGCTTTGAGTGCATGCTTTAAGCGCTTTGCTTTGAGTGCTTTGAGTACCACCCTGTGCAGATGCTGTGATTGTGTACAGGTGTACCTGAACTTGCACGTGATCTACGTGGGGTTGGCCAGAACTGTGTATATATGGTATATGTGCGGCGTGCTTTGCTGGGATTAATCAAACATACGGTCATATGCGGCATGTACATACGGTTCTGGCCAACCCAAGATGTATGTAGGGTTGGCCGGGACCATATATATACGGTGTGTATACGGTATTTTTGGCAGGGAAATCACAAAATGTACGGTCATATACGGTTCTGGCCAACCCTACATATATGCTATACCAAGAACAAGCGCACAAAGAGTGACCTGTTGCTTTCCTCAAGAATGCCTGCACACGATGTATGTAGTGCAAGCACAAGCAGTCACGTGTTGTCATATATTAAAGTTGGCCATGACCGTATGTATATACCGTATATGAACCTATATTTGATGATACCCTTCCAAAATACCGTATATACACCGTATATGTATATTTCTGGCCAACCCTAGACATTAGGTGACCATGTATTTGATGATTTCCCTGCCAAAATTACTGTATATACACCTTGTATATGGTCTCTGACCAACCCTCATTCATAAAATTGGCCAGGGACGCGTACCCTCACTTTACATGACCGTATATTTGATGATTTTCCTGCCAAAATTACCGTATATACACTGTATATTTGATGATTTCCCTGCCAAAATTACCGTATATACATATAGTTCTGGCCAACCCTGAGTGCAAGCACACAAGCATTTATGTGTTATCATATACAGCGTATATACACCGTACATATAGTTGTGGCCAACCCTAAGTGCAAGCACACAAGCATTTATATGAAATCATATACAGTGTATATACACCGTACATATAGTTCTGGCCAACCCTAACTGCAAGCACACAAGCATTTATGTGTCATCATATACAGGACCAGAATGCGGTTTTAACGCAGCTGTTGCCTTCTTCCCCTGAACTCATGATGTGTTGATCATGACGCGTTGATAATGATGTGTTGATGATGATGTAGGCATATCCAATCTAAACTTCAGAAAATGTGACTGACCCTTTGCACACACGCATACACACGCACACTCAAATACACACACACATACTCACAAACGTACACGCTCACGCGTGCAGGTAGATGAGTGGGCAGGCAAGCTCAGCACGGACGCCATGCTGCGCAAGGATTACGAAAAGCTGTGGTCCGAGCAGCGCAGGTACATGGTTTCGGAGCTGCTCCCCAGCAGCAGCCTGTCAGCGCAGCAGGTGCGTGTGTGTGTGTGTGTGTGTGTGCGTGTGTCAGTCTGTGTATGTGTCTGTGTGTGTGTGAGTGTGTGTGTCAGTGTGTGCGTGTGTGCGTGTGAGCGAGCGAGGGGAAGGAGGGAGGATTGAGGGTTTATACGTGTGTTTTTATAACGAACGTGTGTTGCTCGGGTAAAGCATTTTTCCACAATTTTCAAATGGAATTCACATGGGACGCAAGGCCTGTAAAATATGAAAAAAGATGGAACGCGAGGTCTGCAATACTGTACATTAGGTTTAAATTACAAAAGTTTTGATAAGGGCGCAAACCCTGTCAAATGAGAAGAGAGTATGTACTTCGTCCACTTAACCATCTTTACCGCATTTAACGATATATCTTGTTTTCTATTCACACTTAAAAAGCTATTATTTGTACGGTACCCAGCACCAAAGTGGCTCCTATTGATTCCATGGTACCCGGTTATAAAGTAGCTCCTTTTCCTTAATCATGTGGGGAGTGGTTTTTCACTGCGTAGTTCTTCTTTTTTCTCTCCAGAAACCCATCACAGAATTATTTGCCGTTCATAATACAGTGCGCTACATGGGTACTACCGCAACGGTGTCAAAGTCTGTCAAAGTAACACGGCAAGCAATTGTATGTGTAAGGGTGGGTAAATATGGTGACTGATTTTGCCAGCGAGGCTCGGCGAGCCTCAACGAGGCTCGGCACTCGCTGGGGAGGCCCTAGTTGGTGCATTGGTTAGAAAAAATCACTCTCAAATCTGCACGGATTGAGCCGAAACTTTTGCTATTGTTCGCTTATACATAAATGAACATTAACGTTGAGACCAGGTGGAAAATATGGGCGTGTGAGCTAGGAAAATTCGGTTTCCGTTTACATCCCTCCCTGTTGCACACCCCTTTTAACTCTTCCTGGTGTTATATAATAATAATTAATATTATTAATGAAGAAACTTGGTTTAAGAGATGGGCCTGTTTGCCGAATCAGCCACCAAAAATTTCGGATTTGGGGATTTTTGGGGAGATGGGGCTGATTCCGCCCAAAAGTGGACACCCTCGCTGGCCGACAAGTGTCTTCCACACCGGGAAAGAGGCTCGCCAAGGCTCGGCGAGCCTCACACCCGGCGAGTCTCGGCAAGGTCATGACCCACCCTTATGTATGTGTATGGTTGCTTGCAGCAGGCCACAGCTGTGCCATACACACATGTACACGTACACACACGTACACACACATGCTAGCACACAAATTAAGAAACAGATGTGTGTGTGCATTATCAAACGTCTGCATAGCAAATAATGAGTAATGTGTGCTCTCTTGTTTCGTTACTCACAGGAGGCTGCTGCCAAATTATTAAATGTGTGTGTGACTAAATGTCTGAAAGCAGACAATTAAATATGTGTGCTCTCTTGTCCTGTTACTACACACACACACACACACATAATACATACATACACACACATACCCACAGGAGGCTGCTGCCAAAGCCACCCCTCCAGGGAAGCAAAGTAAGAGCAAGGGAGAAGCCCTGCCCCCTCGCCAAAGTGGTGCTGAGCAGGTGTGGAGTCATGTGTGTCGATGTGGGTGTGGGTGTGTTTGTGTGAGTGTCTGTGTGTGTCGTTGTGTGTGTGGGGATGGGTGTGGGGGTGTGAGTGTCGTTGTGGATGTGGGTTTGGTTGTGTGGGTGTGGGGATGAGTGCAGGCGTGTGCGTTTATGTGTGTGCTGGGTGTGGGTGTTCAATTTTCTGTTTATAAAAGAGGACAGTGAGGGTGCAGCCCCTCACCAAAGGGCGCTGAGCAGGTGTATTTTAGTAGGTGTGGATGTGGGTGTGAATGTAGGTGTCCACAACATTTGTGTGTGTTTCTGGTTGGGTTTGGAATTTACTGTGACTGTAATGACATGATGCTGTTTGCAGCAACCGGCATAGTTTTTGCGCGAGAATCGACGCAGAAGTTGCAAGCTGAAACTTTTAACGACACGTGCTTTGGCGATCGATTGATGTACGCCATGCACTGATCCTTTTTGCATGATCGTCGTGCTTTCGGTCTTTGTGCTGGCCAAGTCCGCTGATGGCAAAGACCCGTAACAGCAACATGTGCTTTGGCCATCAATTGATATACGGCATACACTGATCCAGTCGCCAAGTTTGTGCTTTTGGTCTTTGTGCTGGCCAAGTCCGTGATCAAGATGCTGATGGCAACAATCTGTAACAGCAACACGTGCTTTGGCGATTGATTGATGTACGGCATACACTGATCCAGTCGCCAAGTTTGTGCTTTTGGTCTTTGTGCTGGCCAAGTCCGTGATCCAGATGCTGATGGCAAAGACCTGTAACAGCAACACGTGCTTTGGCCATCAATTGATATACGGCATACACTGATCCAGTCGCCAAGTTTGTGCTTTTGGTCTTTGTGCTGGCCAAGTCCGTGATCAAGTTGCTGATGGCAAAGACCTGTATTAGAAACACGTGCTTTGGCGATTGCTTGATTTATGGCATGCACTGATCCAGTCGCCAAGTTTGTGCTTTTGGTCTTTGTGCTGGCCAAGTCCGTGATCCAGATGCTGATGGCAAAGACCTGTAACAGCAACGCGTGCTTTGGCGATGGATTGATTTACGGCATACACTGATCCAATTGCCAAGTTTGTGCTTTTGGTCTTTGTGCTGGCCAAGTCCGTGATCCAGATGCTGATGGCAAAGACCTGTAACAGCAACATGTGCCTTTTGGCAATTGGTTGATTTACGGCATACACTGATCCAATTGCCAAGGTCGTCGTGCTTTTGATCTGTGTGCAGGCCAAGTCTGTGATCGAGATGCTGATGGCAGAGGCAAAGTCAGAAGCTGCTGCGGGAGGGACCAAGCCCGCTGGGGGTGCGCGGTTTGGAGAGGAGGAAGAGGAGGAGGGACTGAGTGCGGGAGAGGCTGCTACAGCACAGCAGGTGTGGGCGTGGGTGTGGGTGTGGGTGTGGGTGTTAGCCAGAGGAGGAGGGGTTGAGTGCGGGAGAGGCTGCTACGGCACAGCAGGTGTGGGTGTGGGCGTGGGCGTGTGTGTGAGCGTGGGTGTGGGTGTGCGTGTTTGCCAGAGGAGGAGGGATTGAGTGCGGGAGAGGCTGCTACAGCACAGCAGGTGTGGGCGTGGGCGTGGGCGTGGGCGTGGGTGTGGGTGTGGGTGTGGGTGTGGATGTTGGCCAGAGGAGGAGGGATTGAGTGCGGGAGAGGCTGCTACGGCACAGCAGGTGTGGGCGTGGGCGTGGGTGTGGGTGTGGGTGTGGGTGAGCGTGTGCGTGTTTGCCAGAGGAGGAGGGACTGAGTGCGGGAGAGGCTGCTACAGCACAGCAGGTGTGGGTGTGAGTGTGGGTGTGTGTGTGTGTGTGTGAGCGTGGGTGTGGGTGTGGGTGTGCGTGTTTGCCAGAGGAGGAGGGGTTGAGTGCGGGAGAGGCTGCTACGGCACAGCAGGTGTGGGTGTGGGCGTGGGCGTGTGTGTGTGAGCGTGGGTGTGGGTGTGGGTGTGCGTGTTTGTTAGAGGAGGAGGGGTTGAGTGCGGGAGAGGCTGCTACAGCACAGCAGGTGTGGGTGTGAGCGTGGGCGTGTGTGTGAGCGTGGGTGAGCGTGTGCGTGTTTGCCAGAGGAGGAGGGACTGAGTGCGGGAGAGGCTGCTACGGCACAGCAGGTGTGGGTGTGGGCGTGGGGGTGTGTGTGAGCGTGGGTGTGGGTGTGCGTGTTTGCCAGAGGAGGAGGGACTGAGTGCGGGAGAGGCTGCTACGGCACAGCAGGTGTGGGTGTGGGCGTGGGTGTGTGTGTGTGGGTGTGCGTGTGGGTGTGCGTGTGGTTGTGCGTGTTTGCCAGAGGAGGAGGGACTGAGTGCAGGAGAGGCTGCTACAGCACAGCAGGTGTGGGTGTGGGTGCAAGTGTGGGTGCAAGTGTGGGTGTGGGTGTGGAAGAAACCGCTACCGCACACCCCGCTCTGTTTTTGAACTGTGCAGCTTGCACAAATATCACCATGCACACGCCACCTGCGGCATTGCTGTTGAGCACATGGCAAGGCCGCAGGTGGTGTGTGCATGACCCCTCACCCTGATGGCGAGTATGTCATCACTACCATCGATGTGGTATGCGTGCAACTCCACACAATTTGGTTTAGCCTGCCTTCAGCACACCTGTAACGTCATGCAGCACACAAGGCAGCAGGTGATGTGTGTGTAGGGTTGGCCAGAAATAAACACACTCTGGTTTAGCCTGCCTTCAGCACGCGTGTAGCGTCATGCAGCACACAAGGCAGCAGGTGATGTGTGTGTAGGGATGGCCAAAAAAACACACCGTATATGACCGTATACACACCGTGGTCCCAGTGGCCTGCAGGGGTTTGCTAACTATCCACACACAAAATGCATTTAAAAGGGCCAATGTGTTTTAATCTATTGTGTTCGTGATCCCCGTGGCTTGCAGGAAGAACCAAATTGGTGGTTTGCTAAATATCCACACAAAAATGCATTTTAAAAGGGCCAATGTGTTCCACTCTATTGTGTTTGTGATCCCAGTGGCCTGCAGGAAGAACCAAATTGGTGGTTTGCTAAATATCTAGGGTGGGCCAGGACCGTATATACGCACCGTATATGACCGTATGTATGGTGATTTCCCTGCCAAAAATACCGTATATACACCGTATATACCTATAAATGTATGGTTCTGGCCCACCCTAGATATGTGTGTAGCTCCACAAATGATGGTGCTCCTTGTCCACTGCACTGTCTTTGGCGCCTTCAATCCAGTGAAATTTAACCTGCACGGGGCCTGCAATAAAACCATTGCTCCGAAAAACCAAAACTATTTTCCCATTCATCGCGAGGCAGCCCATATTTAATTCGATTTTGCTTACGTGGCACCTGCGATCATTAAAAAGCCCCTGACCCTGAAATAAACTGTGCTAACGTGTCACCTGCAATCATAAAAGGCCCCTGACCCTGAAGTAAACTTTGCTTACGTGGCACCTGCGATCATTATATTAAGCCCCTGACCCTGAAATAAACTTTGCTAACGTGGCACCTGTGATCATAAAAGGCCCTGAAACTGTAATATACTTTGCTTACCTGCGATCATTAAGAAGCCCCTGAACTTAACTGCTACACCACGTACATTCTCTGACCTTGGTAATCTGCACGTTGATCATACGTACATTGGGTTGGCCAGACTGCACGTTCATCGTACATACGGAGGGTTGGCCATATATGTACGGTGCTAACACGGTATCTTTGGCAGGAAAAGCGTCACATGCACGGTCATATAAGGTGCATGGTTACAGCTCTGGCCAACCCCCTGCACGTGCAGGGTAAGGCCGCGGGTGGCGTGTATGTAGCCCCCCACACTTCAGGCACCGGCGTTGCAGCGGAAAAGAAGGAGGCTCCTGGGTTTGTGCAGAACCCCAATGCAGCGGCCATGAAGAGCAAGGTCGCCCTGCCCCGTCAGGTGTGTATGAGTGTGTGTGTGTGTCTGTGTGCGTCTGTGTGAGTTGGTGAGGTTGAAGTTGGGGTGTGGGCAGGTGGAGATGTTGGTGGGAGATGCCAACGACCTCCAGCCGCCACAACAAGGGTGTGCGACACTACCACCATCACTTTACGCTATCCCAGCTGATCACTGCCATTGCATAATGCTATCCCAGCTGATCACTACCATTGCTTTACGCTAGCCCAGCTGACCACTACCAAAGCTTTAGGCTATTCCAGATGATCTTGGTTGCAAATCGCTTGCAGCAACGACTGCACCACACACCCTTGCGGCAGCAATCTGTGTACCATCATGAGCTTGAGACAGGCTGAAGCTACGATAGACACACACACACACGCACGCACACACACATAGACTACTTTTTGTGTGTAGATCACTGCCTCAAGGGTGCACGCCATCATCGTTTCTGTAGGCTACTACAAGCCAAGTTTGGCATGCAGCGTGTTGCCAAGAGGGTGTTTGTGTCACTCTTGTTTGTCTAGGCTACTTTGAGCTTAAGCTGGTGCGCAGAGTATTGCCTTAAACTTGTGCGTCACTAACATTGCTCTGAATTTCTTAAGCACTTCTGCGTGACCTTCAAGCACTTGTGCGCCACTAACATTGCTCTAGGCAACTCAAGCTAGGTTTAACACGTAGCGCGCTGCCACATTGGCATGCGTCACATAGGCACATAGGCATGCGTCACTGTCACATAGGCATGCGTCACTGCCACATAGGCATGTGTCACATAGGCATGCGTCACATAGGCATGCGTCACATAGGCATGCGTCACTGCCACATAGGCATGCGTCACATAGGCATGCATCACATAGGCATGCGTCACATAGGCATGCGTCACTGCCACATAGGCATGCGTCACTGTCATTGCTGTAGGCTCCCTGAAGTGTTGTTGGCGTGCAGATGCTGCCTCAAGGGCTGTGCCACCATCATTGTCGACATGCCAGTTTTCTGTAGACCTTGTAAGCAATGCTGGCATGCCAGTTTTCTGTAGACCTTGTAAACATTGTCGATCGACATGCCAGTTTTCTGTAGACCTTGTAAGCATTGTTGACATGCCAGTTTTCTGTAGACCTTGTAAGCATTGTCGACATGCCATTTTTTTGTAGACCTTGTAAGCATTGTCGACATGCTAGTGAGGCAGCGATCTACGAGCAAAGGAATAGGGTTGGCCAGAACCGTATATATACACCGTATAAGGCCGAATATTTGGTGATTTCCCTGCCAAATACACTGTCTATAAACTGTATATATTTGGTTCTAGCCAACCGCCAGTCTGGCCAAACCTAAGGTTGCCTAAATTGATGGCAGTGACACACATGCACACACACATACACACACACAGTTGTATGAGGAGCAAGGTTGCCTAAATTGATGGCAGTGACACACATGCACACACACACATACACACACGCAGTTGTATGAGGAGCAAGGTTGCCTAAATTGATGGCAGTGACACACATGCACACACACATACACACGCTCAGTTGTATGAGGAGTAAGGTTGCTTTAATTGATGGCAGTGACACGCGTGCACACACACATATACACACACGCACGCACACACTTGTATGAGGAGCAACAATTGATGGCAGTGACACACATGCACACACACATACACACACGCAGTTGTATGAGGAGCAAGACGTGTTCACGCCCCCTGTAGATCGACTAGCAAAGGATGCTGCTGCAGAAGTGAGCGAGGCTGAACGGAGGCAGCAGCTGCGACAGGAGCAGCGTGTCAAGGTTGGTTTGTTGTGTAGGTGTACACGTGTGTGTGTACGTGTGTGTGTGAGTGTGAGTGTGCACGTGTATATGATAGAAACGGAGGCAGCAGCTGCGACAGGAGCAACGTGTCAAGGTGGGTTTGCTGTGTAGGTGTACATATGTGTGTAGGTGTGTACGTGTGTGTGTGCACGTGTATTTGATATGCTGTGTAGGTGTACATATGCTTATGTGTGTACGTGTGTGTGTGCACGTGTATTTGATATGCTGTGTAGGTGTACATATGCCTGTGTGTGTATGTGTGTGTACGTGTGTGTATGTGTGTGTGCGTGTGTGTGTGAGTGTGAGTGTGCACGTGTATATGATAGGATCGGAGGCAGCAGCTGCGACAGGAGCAACGTGTCAAGGTGGGTTTGCTGTGTACGTGTACGTGCATTTGTGTGTGTGGATGTGGGTATGCGTGGACGTGTGTATAATAGACACAGGGGCAGCAGTTGAATGCATGGAGCCTCTCTCATACAATTAAAATAAATCCTTAATAAGGAGACATTGAGCCCTTGCCTTGGCATGTAATGGTCTTTCATACACACGTACACACACACATACGCACTCACACTCATTCACACACACACACATACGCACTTAAACACACACACGCATGTGCACGCAGGCAGCAGAAGCAGATGAGCGAAAGAAGCGGCGTGCTGAGACTGCAGAGCGCAAAAAGGTGGCAGCCATGGTGAGAAGCAGCACCTTTTGGTTGTATCTGTTGTGTGATTTGGTGTGTGCTTGCGGCACCTTTTGGTTGTATCTGTTGTGTGATT
>Ga0307947_1001185_pt1:2500-20240 | contig 20240 bp, 20 predicted proteins | sample OrgLakmetagen232_FD_201840 | JGI IMG/M metagenome (GOLD analysis project Ga0307947, IMG submission 201840) | Saline water microbial communities from Organic Lake, Antarctica - #232 | ecosystem: Environmental > Aquatic > Non-marine Saline and Alkaline > Saline | place: Antarctica...
CTCCCTTCTTCCACGCACGACCACAAAAGAATAGGGTTGGCCAGAACCGTGTATATACACCACACATGACCGTATATTTGGTGATTTCCCTGCCAAAATACCGTATATGCACCGTGTATATATACGGTTCTGGCCAACCCTACATATGAACCAAGCAGCTCACGAGCACGCACCCCTCACCTCCACCACTGCTTTGCGACAGTGGTATGTTTCCTTCAGCAATCTGCAGCCCCCCTCCATGCAAGACCGCAAAAGAATCAAACAGCGCAACCAGCAAGTATGCACTCCTCACCTCGACCACTGCTCTGCGACAGTGTTGAACTTCTCCTTCATGCTTTCGATGCGGTCGCCTGCCTCTGTGCCCTCAGAAGAGGATGCAGCGCCCTCCACAACGTTGGAGGCCCACTCTGACGGAATGCGTGGGAAGCACCTGCACATGTGTGTGTGTGTGTTTGTGTGTGTGTGTGTGCGTGTGTGTATGTGTGTGTGTGTTTGTGTGTGTGTGTGCGCATGTGTGTGAGCGTGTGTGTGCGTGTGTTGGAGGCCAGCTCTGCAGAATGCGTGGGAAGCACCTGCACATGTGTGTATGCGTGTGTGTATGTGTGTGCGTTTGTGTGTTTGTGTGTGCATGTGTGTGCATGTGTGTGTGCGTGTTTGTGTGCATGAAATGCAGGGTGGTAAAGTAGCTCCCTTCACGACATTGGTAACCCATGCTATCGGCACACATATTTGCACATGCGAGTACAGTTTTACACATGCACGTACACACACGCGCACGATCATATACACTCATGCACACACACCCATCTACACCCCCCGCACACGCACACATCCCCCCCCCCCTCCTCACAACGACATACACACGAATGCCACAAACACACACACACACACACACACACACACGCGTGCGCACACACACACACGCACACACACACGCACCTGTTGAACAGGTCGACCGTGCCAAGCCACACCGGGAAGCACGGGCCCTGTCCAGGCACGTGGCTCCTCGCTTGGTAGTACTAAAATGCACACGCACACGCACACACACACGCGCATGCACACGCACCTGTTGAACAGGTCGACCGTGCCAAGCCACACCGGGAAGCACGGGCCCTGTCCAGGCACGTGGCTCCTCGCTTGGTAGTACTCGCCTCCGAACACCTCGGTAGAGTTATCCACATCAGCATTTTCAAGCAAAGTGGACACCCAGCCGAGGTTGGAGCCTGTCAGCTTCTGCAAAAACCAGCACGTTTACGGGCACGTCCGCAAATTTGTGTGTGAGACGCGCTGTGTGGGGGCCTTGCTGATGAGCTTGAAATCACAAATGCACAGACACCCACACAATACAAAAGCACCTCCACCAAAGCCTCAGCAGCTTCGTCACAGCAGGGGCTGAGTGCGCCTAGCTCTCAGTACGCATACACACCCACACTCACAAACAAACACACATCTACACACGCACGCACGCATACAAGCACGCACACACCTCCACCAAAGCCTCAGCAGCTTTGTACCTGCGGGGGCTGAGTGTGCCTAGCTCTCGGTACGCATACACACCCACACTCACGAGCAAACACACATTCACACACACACACACACACACACACACGCACGCACGCACGCACGCAAGCACGCACCTCCACCAAAGCCTCAGCATCCTCATCTCTGCGGGGGCTGAGTGCGCCTAGCTCTTGGTACCACATGGTCTCCTCATCTGCAACATTTTGGTTGTCTTCAGTCCTCAGCTCGTCGTAGATGAAGTCCTCTGTGAAGCGGAAGTAGTTGCACCTGTAGGTGAGCATATATGTGAGTGAGTGTGTGAGTGTGCATGTGTGAGTGTGTGTGATTTCAAAGGTCAAAGGTGTGATTTGTGTGTGTGTATGTGTGTGTGTATGTGTGCGTGTGGGTGGGTGAGCACATTTATTGAATGAGTGTGTGTGATTTGTGTGCGTGTGTCTGCGCGTGGATGTGTGTTGCTTGTGTGCTCTCTGTATGTGCGTGATGTTGTGCTTCAACAGGCATAAGTGCGTGCGCAGAAACGCCGAGGACGATTTGAGAAGGAAACAAGGCCATTTGTGCGGCGCAGCTACTAGGTGCCATGAGAGTACACCAGCTCACACTGCTGCACACGCCCACCCCACCTGTGCTGTGTCGTGTTGGTGCTGTGTTGTGTTGGTGTGTTGTGTGTGTGTTGTGTTGTGTTGGTGTTGTGTTGGTGTTGTGTTGTGTTGGTACTGTGCTGTGTTGGTACTGTGTTGTGTTGGTACACCCCACCTGTGCTGTGTTGTGTTGGTGCTGTGTTGTGTTGGTGTGTTGTGTGTGTTGTGTGTGTGTTGTGTTGTGTTGGTACTGTGTTGTGTTGGTACACCCCACCTGTACTGTGTTGTTTTGGTGCTGTGCTGTGCTGTGTTGGTGTGCTGTGTTGTGTTGGTGCTGTGTTGTGTTGGTGCTGTGTTGTGTTGGTGCTGTGTTGTGTTGGTACTGTGTTGTGTTGGTACACCCCACCTGTACTGTGTTGTGTTGGTGCAAGGCAGAGAGGAGGGCTCCAAGCCATCGCATTGGTGGGCAGGGGGGGGGCAGCCATCCGTGCAGACGGTGCGTGCATAGGGAATGTTGGACAAGGACAGGAGCTCCAAGGGGTTCAGGTAGTACAGGTTTTTCTTGCTGGTCAAGTCAAACTTTGTGCCGTTGAAGTCCACCGACTGCCCGCAGGTGAAGCCGTAGGAGTCGGTGCCGTACACCAGGCGCTTGCCGTCTCCTGTGTGTGTGTTTGTGTGTGTGTGTGTACGTTTGTAATAAGGGAATTAAAGGCCTTTATCAGCTGCTCCTCTATGCCAGCAGCTTTTTGGGACAGCAGACACGTGCTGCTACTCCCTTCTTTGCTTAGCCCTGTTTGTAGATATTTAGGGTTGGCCAGAACCATATATATATGGTGCACATAAGGTATTTCTGGCAGGGAAATCGCCAAATATACGGTCATATACGGTGTATATTTACGGATCTGGCCAACCCTGTTTGTAGATATTGCAGCTGCCACTGTACGTCTACATTCGCGGGAAGGCAGTCTGTTTATCATTGGGAAATGTGCGCACATGGACTGCAAGGAAACCATAAACGTGGGTGATTAAGCAAGAGCTAAGCCTTACGAATTACTCCATTCGTTGCAGCCAAGCAGAGCTGCGGCGTGCAGCGTAGTATAATATGAGCTGCACCGGGTAGATTGTACGTTTCTGACCCCATGATCTCAATCTATTCACAAGCAAAGAAACAGATTCCAGATTTTCTTATGTGAGCTTTCAAGTATGTAATGGACTTCAAAGCCATGAACTTCAGAAGACGCGTACTCACGTTGATTCTCACATTTTGTGAACTTGATGCAACGGAGGTGGGATTACGATTAGGTGCTTCAGTGGCTAAAGCCAAAGTATCTAGGGCACTGCTCCTTGGTTGCTTGAAATTACCTAGTCTGAAAAGGGTCGACAGGCCATCCCGAGTTTGAAGTCATCTTAACTGTATCTACTCTAAACTAAATGCAACGTTAGTGCTCCAGCCTTGTCAGCCACAGAGTGGCTGTAACAAAGAGCGGTTGCTACAGTTCAGCAGTAGTACTAAATTCATTGTGATCCCTCAGCACTCACAATCCCGTACAAGCTTCGTCACGCTCAACTAAGCTCAAGTACTCCAGCCACCCGGGCCACAAAACAGTAGCAATACTCTTGTGCACTTGAAACCAGCACTCACCATCTCGTACGGCGAGGCCCAGGATCACAAACATGCCGGCCCAGAAGCAGAGGAAGAAGAGGGAGCAGAGGACATCCCTGCACTTTCTCTCTATGACCATCCCTGCGGCAGGCCAGGCAAGCAAGCAGCGGTGCGAGTGAGGAGGGGTTGAGCGAGGGAAGGGTGGTGGTGATGCTAGTGTGCAGGGGCAGGGGCGATCATAGTTGAGGGCGTGTGCATTTTGGGCGAGTATATGAGTGTGTGTGTGTGTGTATGTGTGTGTGTGTGTGTGTGCAAGTGCGTGTGTGTATGTGTGTGTGTGAGTGTGTGCGCGCACGTGTGTGTGTGTGTGTGTGTTTATTTGTTTGATTGTGAAATTGTAAAATTGTGTGTGTGTGTTTGTGTGTGTGTGTGTGTGTGTGTGTGTGTGTGTGTGTGTGTGTGTGTGTGTGTGTGCGTGTGTGTGTGCGTGTGTGTGTGCGCGTGTGTATGTGTGTGTGTAAGTGTGTGTGGGTGTATTGTGTGTGTGTGTGTGTGTGTGTGTGTGTGTGTGTGTGTGTGTGTGTGTGTGTGTGTGTGTGTGTATAAGAGTCAACTTGGAGGTCGCGTGTGCTTGCTCGTGTTGCTCTTCTCCTTTGCGCAGCAAGTGCGGTGACGATACAGCAAACTAGTGGCCACAAATAACCGCAATGCGGCAAGTGCGGTGCTTCCGCAACGCGCGGGGACGAGCACTCACATGTATTCTGGCATCACAGCCCCCCGAACCTCCCCACCCCACACATCAGGCCAACGCGCAGCTGTCTGTTTACAATTCCTGAACACGGGTAGGCCCCCTTCGTGTCCTTTTGAGGGCGGCACTGGCCGAAGACAGCTGGACCGAAGCTGTACTCCTGAAACGGAGGTTTACACGCTCGCGTTCTGCACGCATTCGCACCTTCCTTCTTGGTGGCATCCTCATCATCTTTCCCGCAACACCCCATTCCTGCAGTGCTCTTTTCGGAGGTGCTTCCGGGCAGGAAGAGTGTAGGATCCTTTTGTTCCTACAACTTAATTAATACCTAAGTAAATGTATATATATTAAACTCCTGGCGATCAAAATTCCTTATATTCCTCCAATTCATGTCTCGATGTTTCAATTGTACTTAAAGAAGGGAATTTGGGGTTGCAACACGCCGTTAGATAAAACGACCCCTGTCAACGCAACGACTTCGTCAAGACAGGTTTAAAAAATTGAGAGATGAAGGCGAAATCAAGAATCCCCTCACCGGGGTCTGTACGGAGCAGCAGCAATTTGGGAGTTGCTGGCTCCGGTGCTGCTGGAGTGCCCAGCAGCATTCTGGACTGGTGTGAGAAAAGCGCCAGCAAAGCCCCCCCTCCCTCTGGACACCCCCTTGTAGTGGGGAGGCAACCTTCTGGTGGGGGGTCAGTTTACAATGACTCCGCGTCTACCATTGGCGATGATGCAACAGGCAAGTAATTCAGCATGGGCCTAGCGTATGCCTGCAATCGCACACAGCATCAAGGGGACCTCCAAAAGTAACCCCTCTGCTTGCACACGTGCACTTGTGCTTGCATACTACTTGCAATCGCACACCGACAATTGCACGTTTCACAACCAGAACTGACGCCATTTGACCTGCACGTTACCGCAGAGACGGACAGGATCAGCCCGCATAACCCGCCCGCACGTGGCCTGGCGCAGATGGGTTTGCCAGAGCACGCTCCTACCCCTCCCCCAGAGAAGAACAGCAAACGCAGCAACATCTTGGTGGCTGTGCGAATGAGGCCTTTGAGGTGAGACGCCAAGGGGGGCGTCGACTTGTGACGTGCTGAATTTCATTGGGTATCACACTAATTGCACAAACTATTAAACCACTGCCAGCGCCTGCAAGTCCAACGCAGCTACTGTGTCATGTTAAAACCTGCCACCTGCTCACTTAACGTGCAGTGACAAGGAAAGGAGCCGGGGGGACCATGAAATGTGGATGTTGGATGAACACAAAAACATCGGCTCCCTGGGCAAAGATGGCACATTTATGCCCAAGCATCGCTATGACACTGTCTTTGGGCAACAGGTGAGGTGTTGGGGGCAGCTTGTCCTTCCAACGAATTTGTGAAAGGAAAAAGGTTACGCTGATGAGGATGCGTGAAGGAAAGAAGCCGTTCGTGCAGCAATAGTCAGCGAGCAAATCTCTTTAAACGCTTTGACCCATTCTTTATGGCTGAGACATGACGCAGTAAATCGCATCTAGGGACTCACACTGGCCAAAGTCCCTCCAAAAGCAGCGTGATCTGTGGCTCAGAGGATAAACACCGCGCACTTAGAATAGGAGCACCTATAGAATAGGAGCACACCTAGGAAAGACTATTTCAGAGCAAGCCGTGCTGCCATCTTATCTTCCTGATTGCTACCCAAATTTGTGTAGATATATCTTTTTTAAAGTTGGCCAAGAATCTGTTTATATGCGCCGTATATGACCGTATGTTTGGAGGGTTCCCTTCCAAAAATACCGAATATGCGCCGTATACTTATGGTTCTGGCCAGCCCTAATTCTGTTCCCATAACCCATGACACCAACTCTGACTCCAGGCGCCCGGATGTAAATGCTATTTGCGTCCTGCTGGAAGATTAACGGCTTCCATACATCTTGAGCGTCTGGCACGTTATGGTTCTATGCATGTGCACGAGCTCAAGATAAGCTACGCATTGCTCAATGACAAGTCGAAACCTGGCTGAATGGAAATTTTTTATACAACATGATTTATCTCTCCCTGTAATAGAAAGCATACATGCAACTTAGTGTGTGGTATCCTGCTACCCACGTACACACAACTATGAGTATGCCTCCTTATTCCTCTCACAGTCACAAGACAACAGGCCTCCTTGTTCCTCTCACAGTCACAAGACGACAGGCCTCCTTGTTCCTCTCACAGTCACAAGACAACAGGCCTCCTTATTCCTCTCACAATCACAAGACAACAGGCCTCCTTGTTCCTTTCACAATCACAAGACAGCAGGCCTCCATCCCTTCCACTTGCTCCTACCCACAGGCCACCAACCTGGACGTGCACTCCACGGTTGCACGCCCCCTCGTCGCTCCAGCCCTCGTGGGTATCAGTGGCACCGTGTTTGCCTACGGGGTCACATCCAGTGGCAAGACACACACCATGATGGGCGGCTATTCGCACGGCCACGGGGCGGAACCAGGTGGATAGACAGCAGGGGGTATATTGTTTGTGCCTGGAGTGTGTGTGTGTGCACGTGTGCGTGTGCGTGTGTATGTGTATGTGTGTGTGCTCATCCTAGCTGGTGTGGCTCACTATGATAAGCGGCTCTTCTCAGGGCCATGGGGTGGAGCTGGGTAGGTAGGCGGGAAGGGATGTGTGATTTGTGCCTGGAGTGTGTGTGCGTGTGTGTGTGTGCGCTCATCCTAGCTGGTGTGACTCACCATGATAAGCGGCTCTTCTCAGGGCCATGGGGTGGAGCTGGGTAGGTAGACGGGAAGGGATGTGTGATTTGTGCCTGGGGTGTGTGTGTTTGTGTGTGTGTGTGTGTGTGTGTGTGTGTGTGTGCTCATCCTAGCTGGTGTGACTCACCATGATAAGCGGCTCTTCTCAGGGCCATGGGGTGGAGCTGGGTGGGTAGTGATGTGTGCCTCATGACCCACTTTAACTGGAGTGGTCTGCTCAACATGATGGGTGGTATAATCAGACCTACAGGGTGAAGCCGGGTAGGTAGCGTGCATGTCTAGTAGACATTGTCTACCCACTCAAGCTGGCTTTTTTTGTAAACCAGGGTGGGGGGCCAATCAAGGTAACTGATGTCCACTCTTTTCTGCTGGTAAGGTGGGAGGTTGCATGGGCAGAGAAGCAGAAAATGGATCGGAGTTTGCAGGACCTCCGTTTGTATATGGAATGCTTCTGAGCAGGCGCGTTTCCTCATTTAAAACATGCTCTGAATTAGCTTGAAACAACCCTCCTTGTTACCATATCAGGGCACACAATGGCACAAAAGATTATTTGTATTTCCTACACGCGCATTCAATGCCTCGCATCGTCCCCCTGACGTTTTGCTCAAAGATGTCTGGGCGGTATTAAAGTGGTGCAGACCCACCACGAGCAAGCGCAAGCATTTAAGCTGTTTCTAAGAAATGCTTGTGCTCTTAGAACCTACAGGTGTTGTTATGAATGTGGCGTGCAAGCCGTTTGGTGTTTCTCAAAAAGCACAGACCGACCATCAAACATTTGCACGCTCCATGCTATAAAAAAAACTATAAGAAAAAGAAGAAGCTGTTAAAAAAAACTACGCGGGCAGTGAAAAACCATTCCCCATGCTATACTAAATATAACCTACCTATATGGTACGTGTTTCCATGCTTCCAATCTGCATTGGCACACACACACACACAAACACACACACAAACACACACACACACACAAACACACACACATACACACACACTCTCACACTCACACTCACACATGTTGCCATATTCACCACCTTCAGGTATCGTTCCCAATGTGGTGCGCGAGCTATTTGATGAGATTGCCAAGACACAGGTCCAACAGCAGTCCAGTGGGGCCCCGTACTTCCGGCAGTACTCCTTGCGCTTATCCATGATGGAAATATACAATGAGGTGGGCAGTATTCTTTTTGTATGGGATGGGTGTTACGGTTGTTAGAGACGTTCAATACGATAAACGATGTAAATTACGAAATACTCATATGATTTGACAAACACGGTTTGCTCTTTTGAAAGTGTTGGATTCGGGGGAGAATGGCTCAGAAAAGCCTAAATCACCTCAAAACGCCACCATTTCGTTTTAAATGCTGCAGGCTTTCTAAAAAGGCGAGATATGACCCCATTTTTTATACCACGATGTTAAATATACGAATTCCGTATGATGCAAAAAAATACATATTTCCTACCCATCCCTGTATGTTATAAGTAAAGAAGCACTGCCTCTGTGAAACTAGAAAGCTCGTTATCAAGGCGCTTCTCAGGGCAACAGGCTGGAAGTATCATGGGAATAAGAAAGCTCTCCATTGGGCAACGGGCTGGAAGTTTTATGGTAATAAGAAAGCTCTCCATCAGGCAACAGGCTGGAAGCTCTTCTTAAAACAACGGGCTGGAAGTTTGCTGCACTACTCAAAAACATTGAAGCGCAAGGACAGAGCTTCAAATTGTAATGCCACGTCACCTCGGGCCTTGCCATCTTGACCAGGGATCGTATATAGTACACGTGTGAACACACACACACACACACAAACACACACTTGTATGCATTTGCAGGTACATACATAAATGCACACACATGCAGTGCATTGACCGTATGCGCATTGACCTTACGTAAAAAACACTCCCTGCTATAACACCGTCTGGGAACTATGCACACACACTACTGTCCAGCCGATTAAATGGTTCTGACGAAACAGGCTCAATGTCCGACCAAAATAGAGTCAGAATGAGTACCCACCCCTCTCTAGTTTTTCTTCACTAATGATGAAGCCATGTGCAGTACATATGCAACACATAGGGTATTCATAGCAGGGACGGTAATACACGGTATTTTAAGCAGGGAAATGATCGTGCATACAGTCAAACGCGGTATTGTTAATTGTTAGCAGGGAAATAATTGTGCATACGAACATGATCGTGCATACAGTCATACATGGTATGCACTCACGGTTCTGTCCAAACCTGTGTGTTTTGTAGGTGATCAATGATCTGTTGCAGCCCGGCCAGGTCAACCTGAAGCTGCTGGAGGTTGGGAATAAAGGCCTGGTGAGTGTAATAATTTGAGTAATTTGAGTGTAATAATTTGAGTGTAATAATTTGGGAATAATGGCCTGGTGAGTGTAATAACTTGAGTAATTTGAGTGTAATAATTTGGGAATAAAGGCCTGGTGAGTGTTGGCGATCAACAGATCTCAAAGAGTGTTGAAAAGGCCTGATGATACTTGACGATCAACAGACGTTAATCAACAGACGTTAATCAACAGACGTTAATCAACAGACGTTAATCAACAGTCGTTAATCAACAGACGTTAATCAACAGGCGTTAACTAACAGTCGTTAATCAACAGACGTTACCCAACAGACGTTATTCAACAGACATTAATCAACAGACGTTCATCAACAGACATTCATAAACAGACGTTAAGCAACAGACGTTAATCAACAGACGTTAAGCAACAGACGTTAAGCAACAGGCGTTCATCAACAGACGTTCATCAACAGAAGTTAACCAACAGACGTTAAGCAACAGAGATTAATCAACAGACATTAATCGACAGATTCCAAAGAGCCTATGGACGTCAACCACCAACAGGCTATAAAGGGCCGTTGCCAACCCCCCCGTCAAACTTCCTGCTGGCCTTGTTGGTACCTACCATATTAACACCTCAAAACTCGAGTGCTATAGCTCGTGGCTTGAGTCTAGCGCGGCAGCTGGCAAAGGTCATTTGTGTGGAGTACTGCCTCAAGGCGCCCCGGGCGATGGTCTTAAGTGCTATAGCTAGTGAGATGAGTCCATAGTGCAATAGCTAGCAGAAGCCATTTTCATGGAGTGCTGCCTCAAGGCGCCCTGAGCGATGGTCTCAGGTGCTGTAGCTAGTGAGATGAGTCCATAGTGCAATATCTGGCAGAAGCCATTTGCGTGAAGTGCTGCCTCAAGGCGCCCTGAGCGATGGTCTCAGGTGCTATAGCTAGTGAGATGAGTCCATAGTGCAATATATGGCAGAAGCCATTTGCATGGAGTGCTGCCTCAAGGCGCCCTGAGCGATGGTCTCAGGTGCTGTAGCTAGTGAGCTGAGTCTATAGCGCAATATATGGCAGAAATCATTCGTGAGGAAATTTGCCTCAAGGCGCCCCTAGCGATGGTGTTAGGTACTATAGCTGGAGTCTCCACTGCCTGCGTAGTTATTTTCTAGTGAGTTGGTTCAATAATGCAATAGCTAGTGGATGCTGCTTGTACTGAGATTTGCCTCATTGCGCTCCGCGCCGTGCAAGTCTTTCTCCTTCCTGACCTTAGTGGTTGTGTAAGCCTTTATCAGGGGATGTGCTAGAGTAATAAGGCGTTGACAAGGCGCGCCACACAGGAAACACACATGCAAGCGCACACACACAGACACACACATGCACACACACATGCAAACACACACAGGTTGTGGATGGGTTAAGTGAGGAGCCTGTGAGCTCTGCTGAAGATGCGCTAGAGCTGATTGCCCAAGGAGATGCTTACCGCAAGGTATGAAAGGTTTACAAGGTTTATAGCAAGGCTTACACAAAAAGGCCTTCAGTCAAGAAGTGCGACTGCTAGCCTGCCGCTTGTGTTTTATGTCGCAAAGCACAGGGGCAGGCGCAGGCAAGGTGTGAAAGATTGTGAGAGATGGGATGTAGAGTCGTGGTTGTAGTATAATTTAACTTTGGTCAGAAGGCACTTAGAGTGGCTGGTTGACCTAGGCGAAAAGCAGGCCTCAAAATATATAAACCGTCGAGCAGCTGAAAGGAAGAAAAGAGCAAGCTGACAAAAGGCGGATGAAGTATGATGGAGATGGAAAGGCAACGTTGCGGTAGGCTACCTATTAAACGTGATGATGAGTTGCCACGACACAGCAATGCAAGTGTAAAGGAGTGTATGGTTTGAGAGTGGGCATGGCCAGATCCCTTTAAGTACAGTGTATAACCTTTATGTACAGTGTATGATTGGATTTTGGGCAGAGCAATCCTGTAAGAGTCCGTGGCTTGCTTGCAGAGTACGGTGTGCCTGCAGAGCATGGTGTGCCTGCAGACCTTTGTTTCCCTGCAAAGCATGGTGTGTCTGCAGACCTTTGTTCCCTACAGAGCATGGTGTGTCTGCAGACCTTTGTTCCCTACAGAGCATGGTGTGTCTGCAGACCTTCGTTTCCCTGCAGGGCAAGGTGTGCCTACAGAGCATGGTGTGCCTCGCAATGACCTTCACTAAACCTTGACCTGTATTCAAGGCTTGTTTCATGCACTAAGTCTTGCCTTTGCCTCTTAATGCTCTAAGCCTTTTTTTTGTAAACCAGCCTAGTAGCATTCTTTACGCACTAGTGTCTTTACGCACCCGTGTCTTTACGCACTAGTGTCATTCTTTCACGTCAGTGCCGCTGCTTACATATCTAGGATCCTTAACCTCATGACACAATTGCCTGCGCCTGTGCCTGTGCCTTGCGACACAATTGCCTGTGCCTGTGCCTTGCCTGCGCCTGTGCCTGTGCCTTGCAACACAATTGCCTGTGCCTGTGCCTTGCCTGCGCCTGTGCCTGTGCCTTGCAACACAATTGCCTGTGCCTGTGCCTTGCCTGCGCCTGTACCTGCGCCTTGCGACACAATTGCCTGTGCCTGTGCCTTGCCTGCGCCTGTGCCTGCGCCTTGCAACACAATCGCCTGCGCCTGTGCCTGCACATGCGCCTGTGCCTGCGCCTTGCAACACAATCGCCTGCGCCTGTGCCTGCACATGCGCCTGTGCCTGTGCCTTGCAACACAATTGCCTGTGCCCTTGCCTTGCCTGCGCCTGTGCCTGCGCCTTGCGACACAATTGCCTGTGCCCTTGCCTTGCCTGCGCATGTGCCTGCGCCTTGCAACACAATTGCCTGTGCCCTTGCCTTGCCTGTGCCTGTGCCTTGCAACACAATTGCCTGTGCCTGTACCTTGCCTGCGCCTGTGCCTGCGCCTTGCAACACAATTGCCTGCGCTTGTGCCGCTCATCCCCACTGCCTACAACCATGCGTATTGACTCATTAACACGCTGCACGTGCACATACATGTGTGTGTGTGTGCTTGCAGGTCAGCTCCACTGCTTACAACGAAGACAGCAGTCGTAGCCACACCATCTGCCGCCTGCATGTGGATTCCATGGAGGTGCCGGCAACAGGCAATTCTCCGCAGCAGGTGACTTTCCGCACTTGCTGTGTGCGTCTGAGCGTGTGCATTAGTATGAATGTACAAGCATCTTTTGTCTGCACGTGTGTTCCATGCAGATGCCAGTCATAGAGCTGCGCCTGCCACATAACTGCACGCTGCTGCACCTTGCTCCAGGTGCTCACTGTGCGTTTGCCCCAGCAAGGAGGGGGCCGTCGTTCGACAGCTGTGCTGAGCCTCATTGATTTGGCAGGCTCTGAGAGTGCAAAGGTAAGGCCAGTAGCGTGTGTGTGTGCGTTCATGTGTATGTGTGTCTAGGGCTAGGGGGCCGTCGTTTGACAGCTGTGCTGGGCATCATCGAATTGGCAGGCTCTGAGAGTGCGAAGGTAAGGCTGGTAGAGTTTGTGCGTGTGTGTGCGTGCATGTGTGCGTTCATGTGTGCGTGTGTGTCAAGGGTTAGGGGGCTGTCAGTCGACAGCTGTGCTGGGCATCATCGATTTGGCAGGCTCCGAGAGTGCAAATGTTAGGCCACTAGAGTTTGTGTGTGTGTGTGTGCGTGCATGTGTGCGTTCATGTGTGTGTGTGTCAAGGGTCAGGGGGCCGTCGGTCGACAACTGTGCTGAGCCTCATCGATTTGGCAGGCTCCAAGAGTGCAAATGTAAGGCCAGTAGAGTGTGTGTGTGCATGTGTGCGTTCATGTGTGCGTGTGTGTCAAGGGTTAGGGGGCCGTCGGTCGACAGTTGTGCTGGGCATCCTCGATTTGGCAGGCTCTGAGAGTGCAAATGTAAGGCTGATAGTGTTTGTGTGTGTGCGTGCATGTGTGTGTGTGTGTATGTCAAGATTAGGGGGCCGTCGTTCGACAGCTGTAGTGCTGAGCCTCACTGATTTGGTAGGCTCTGATGCTATCAGTGAAGTGCTGAGCCTTTCTGATACTTTGATGCAGAGGTAGAATTGGGACAATACGTGCACGTATAACAACTGCATTATGTGTACCACGTGCATGCACGCATACACCACATAAACCACACACACACACACACACACACACACACACACACACACACCACATGCACGCACACACACACCACACACACATGCACACACACCACACGCATACACACCACACAAACATGCGTATCGTGCATGAACACACTTACATGCATACACACACATGCACACACACACACAGGTAAACCAGTCCAAGGGGCAGCGGATGGAGGGCTCCTTCATTAACAAGAGCTTGCTCACGCTTGGCACCGTCATTCACAAACTAGCTGACGCACGGGGCCAGGGGCAATCGCACGTGCCCTACCGGGACTCTAAGCTTACGCGTCTGCTACAGGTGTGTGTGTGTTCATGTGCGCAGGTGTGTGTGGTCGTGCGTGTGTGTGTGTGTGTGTGTGTGTGTGTGTGTGTGTGTGTGTGTGTGTGTGTGTGAGTGTGTGTGTGTGCATCTATGTACATGTTAGTTTCAGGTACACATTCTGTACTGGGGCTCCAAGTCCACATTTCTGCTGCAGGTGTGCGTGTGTGCGTGTGTATCCGTGTGTGCGTCTGTGGGTGCTGATCCTTCCCATTTTCTCCCTATAAATCTGTACAGCTCTGTCATTTTACTTACATCTCCTCATTCACATTCACAAACAGAGCTCTATGTCTGGCTCGGGTGCGCGCATCGCCATCATCTGCAACATCACCCCAGCAGCCGCTCAATTTGAAGAGACAGGCAACACCCTTAAATTTGCTACACGTGCCAAACTGGTGCGTAGCAAGTCGGAGTGTGTGTAGTGTGAGTGTGTGTAGTTGTGTGTGTATGTGTGTGTATGTGCGTGTGCGTGTGTGTGTGCAGTTGTCTTATTTATATTTGCTTAAGTAGAGTTAGTCGTTTTGTTTGAAGAGGCAAAGCGACACCCTCAATTTGCTGTACGCGCCGATCTGGTGCGTAGCAAATTTGAGCGCATATGTTGCGTGTGTAGTTGTCTTAGTTCCGTTTGCTGTATTTGTCGAGATGACATTTAATTTGAAGAGGCAAAGCGCTGCCCTTAAATTTGTTGTAGTCGCCAAGCTTGTGCGTAGCAAGTCTGATGTGTGGAGGCTTGCCTAATCTATGATTGCTTTACTAGCAATGGACTACTCAGGACTTTAAAGAGAAAGGGCTCCCCTCAAATTTGCTACGCACACCATCCTGGTGCGGAACGACCCTAACTGTGTGTAAATATCTGTGTCTCTTTAAACTAAACCGGACTATTAGTGCAAGCCTCCGCGTTTGGAGAGGCAGGCTCAACCTTGCTGTGTCCTCCAATGTGCCACGTACACAATCTTGGGGCAAGGTAGTTTGGGGTATGTGTGTGTGCGTGCGTGTGTGTGTGTATGTGTGTGTGCGTGTGTGTGTGCGTGTGTGTGTGTGTGTGTTTGTGTGTGTGCGTGTGTGTGTGTGATTGTGTGTGTGTTTGTGTATGTGTGTATTGCTTCAAATCGCAACGGTCAGGCTGGCCAGAATCCCACGCTTGTGCAGGATGATTGCCTTGAAACGTCCTCCCACCTGAGTTACCGGTCCTACAATTGTGTTGCCTGCAACTGTTTGACTTGAATTTGTATTGCAGGTACTATGCTGAAGTGCTGTGAGTGACCACATGCATGCGCATCTATGCTTCGTTTCTGTGCACAGGCAGGCACACACACAACCACACGCACACACACTCGCACGCGCGCACATACACACACATTCGCACGCACGGACGCGCACATACATACACACACACACACAAACACACACACACACACCAGACAGGTACAAGTGGTGGTGTCTGCTTATGTTGTCTTGGATGGCTGCACCCTTGTGTACTTTTGCTTAAGATCTAACATAAATGCCCGTATGTGCACATGCACATTCACACACACGCTCACACACACTCGCACGCATACACACACACGTACACACACGCGCACGCACACACAGATACAAGTGCCGACATCTGCCCATGTTGTCCTGGATGACCGCACCCTTGTGCATCTTAGCTAGTGCATAAAACATTAATGCTTGAACGTGCACATGCACAGTCACACACACGCACACGCACGCATATGCACACACGCACGCACACACAGGTACAAGTGGCGGTATCTGCCCATGTTGTCCTGGATGACCGCACCCTTGTGCATCTTAGCTAGTACATAAAACATAAGCACCCTTGTGCGTGCACATGCACAGTCACACACACGCGCACGTGCTCACACACATTAATGCTTGAGCGTGCACATGCACAGTCACACACACACACGCACACGCACACACACGCACGTGCTCACACACATACACACACAGGTACAAGTGGCGGTATCTGCCAATGATGTCATGGACGATCGCACCCTCGTGCGTCGGTACCGGCAAGAGGCAGCAGAGCTGCGAAAGCAGCTCACGGCACTGTTAGCGTTACAGAACTGCGGGCAGCCAATGCCGAGCCATCACCACCAGCTGCACCATGCAGGCTCCATGCACGCGCGGTTGGGGGGTGCGTTTGTGTGATTGTGTGTGTGTGTTGTATACCACCACCAGCTGCACCATGCAGGCTCCATGCACGCGCGGTTGGGGGGTGCGTTTGTGTGATTGTGTGTGTTGTATACCACCACCAGCTGCACCATGCAGGCTCCATGCACGCGCGGTTGGGGGGTGCGTTTGTGTGATTGTGTGTGTTGTATACCACCACCAGCTGCACCATGCAGGCTCCATGCAAGCGCGTTTGAGTGTTGCATGCATGCGTGATTTGTGTGTATATATATTTGTGTATATTTGTGTGTGTGTATGTGTGTGTGTGTGTTCTTATGAGTGCCGAAATGGGTGAACACGTACATACACGCATGCACACACAACACACACACACACGCACGCACACACACACACACACACACACACACACACACACACATGCGCGCAGCTGGCATGGAGGGGGACGTGGGAGACATCAGCAAGCGCGAGAGCACTACAGAGGGTAGCATGTATGGGGGCAGCGAGGTGAGGAATGCAGTGCACTGTAGCAGTGGTTTAAGCAGCAAGCGTGCAAGCAGCAATCGTGCACTGCAGCAGTGGTTTAAGCAGCAAGCGTGCACTGCAGCAAGCGTGCAAGCAGCAAGCGTGCAAGCAGCAATAAATTGGAAGTGTAGTTCACCACAGGGGGCAGTGAGTGACAAATGCATAGAGTTGGCCAGAACCATATATATATATATACGGTGTATATACGGTGTTTTAAGCAGGGAAATTACCAAATTTACGGTCAAATACGGTGTTTATGTACGGTTCTGGCCAACCCTACAAATGCAGTGGAAAATGGCAAACTATAGTTTGCAAAAATGTGTAGGGTTTGCCAGAATACACCGTATATGACCGTATATTTTGTGATTTCCCTGCCAAATATAGCGTATGATATATAGCGTATGTATAGCGTATGATATGTATATGGTTTTGGCCAACCCTAAAAACGCGTGAGAGGGATGAACAAGAGTTTTATGGCGTCGTACAAAGAGGCTTACCGCGGTTGTGTATGCTGCAACCCATAATAAATAGTTTGGACTTGGTCAGGGGTCGTGCGCGTAATTGTGCCAGTTTGTTGTTTGATGTAGTTTATGTTGCGTAGCTTGTGAGAGTGTACGTACAAGGCTGTGAGGAGGTAGTGTGCTATGATACCAACAGATGTGTGTGTGTGTGTCTGTTAGTTCGTCTGCTGTAATGTATAGCGTTGGTATGTGCTTTTGTGGTGTGTGGCTGGACCTCCACACTTGAAGTGGTTGTTCATGATTGTGCACAATTTGATTTCTTAATGTGCAAAGCCGTGAGCGACGCGCATCGTCACGCTGAGGTTTTCAATGCCACAAAGCAAAGCTCTGTGGCCAGACTGGAGGCACAGCCTTCAGACTGGAGGCACAGCCTGTGTTGAAGCATTTATGAAACATATCAATTGTTCGTGTTCATATCAATTATTCATGTTCATATCAATTGTTCATGTTCATATCAATTGTTCATGTTCATATCAATTGTTCATGTTCATATCAATTGTTCGTGCTCATATCAATTGTTCATGTTCATATCAATTGTTCATGTTCATATCAATTGTTCATGTTCATATCAATTGTTCGTGCTC
>Ga0307947_1001187_pt1 | contig 20218 bp, 21 predicted proteins | sample OrgLakmetagen232_FD_201840 | JGI IMG/M metagenome (GOLD analysis project Ga0307947, IMG submission 201840) | Saline water microbial communities from Organic Lake, Antarctica - #232 | ecosystem: Environmental > Aquatic > Non-marine Saline and Alkaline > Saline | place: Antarctica: Organic Lake...
GCGGGGGTGGGGGTGGGTGTGGGTGTGGGTGTGTGGGTGTGGGTGTGTGGGTGTGTGTAATGATTTGTGTTTGCATAAATATGGTGTGGTTCTGAGGTCCTGTTGTGAACATGGTGGAGATTACCAATGCCATGACAGCTGACACTCTGCTACTGCGGGGTGTGTGTGTGTGTGTGTTGTGTGTGTGCTACTGCGGTGTGTAGGAAAGCGTTGCCCAATGGAAAAGATGTGTTTGTGAGTTGCGAACTGTGCCTGTTCGGTGGCCAAGACGTGTTTGTAAGTTGTGCGTTGTGCACTGTGCGCTGTGCACTATCTTGTTTGTTGTGGGGCGTTGCTGGTAGCTGTAAGTGTTGTGACCCCACTTTGTCCCAATAACATGATTATGTATGAAGTGAGGGGAACTACGATTGCAGCGGTAACCACTCCTTACACGACTAAAAGGAAACGAAGCCGAGCCTGTGCACTGTGGCAGCATCGCAGTGTGCAATGACCTTGCCTCCATACAATTCATTGACAGACTGCCATTTGTTTCTAGGCACGTGCTGCCACTCTGACAGCCTGACATTATGCACTGCTCTTGTTGCTTCTGAGGTTACAGTTTATTGGCTTGCGCTCTCTGCTCAAATTACTACTGCTTCCTGTGTCAAGCCTGTGCACCATGGCTGACATTATGCACTGCTCTTGTTGCCTCTGAAATTAAGGTTTATTGGCTTGTGCTCTGTGCTCATATTACTACTGCTCATGTTACTACTGCTTCCTGTGTCAAGCCTGTGCACCATGGCTGACATTATGCACTGCTCTTGTTGCCTCTGAGGTTAAAGTTTATTGGCTTCTGCTCTGTGCTCATATTACTACTGCTCAAATTACTACTGCTCATATTACTACTGCTCATATTACTACTGCTTCCTGTGTCAAGTCAGTGCACCATGGCAGCATCACAGTGCGCAACAACCTTGCTTCCGAGGATTCAAATGACACACTGCGCTTTGTTTCCAGGCCCGCGCTGCCACCCTGACAGCTTCACAATGCGCAACGTACGACGAAGCCAAACATTTTATCGTTTTGAAGACAGGCTGGGGAGACAGGTATGAGTTTTTCCTTCGGCTTTGAGACTTAACGTGCTACAGTGATAATGTTACATAATGGGAACCATTGCCAAGGTTGCACGGCTTATGTAGGCTGCTAACTTTACAGGTTGTATGGCTAATTGGCTGCTAGCTGTACAGGATGTGAGGCTTATCGGCTGCTAGCTGTACAGTCCTGTGCCAGCTGCGAAAAGGAAGCACACTATAAACGTAATGAACGCCATTATATGTGAAACGTTTTATGTGCAAGCTGCACACTTTTGGAAAGGTGGGTTAGTGGTGCTTAAGAACTAGGGACGCACAACCTGCTGGGAGCAACTCTTTACAAAAAGGTTACTGTGCTATAAGCAGTGCCCTGTGCTTGCAATCTGGAATGCTCTCATGCACAAGCACCTTAGATACATTAATTTGTTATCAAACTGTTGCTTTCAAATGCTTGCAAGCCACAATAAGCTTGTGCACGGGCACCTTGGAGTAGTTACCACGGCCAAAGCATGCACAGCTGCAAGCAGCTGTGTGCAAGTCTGACGACTGAAAAGAAAAGAAAAGAAGAGACGCCGCTGGTAGTGATGACACAGCCAGCATGATTAAGGGCCCTTACTGATGAATGATAAATAGTATAATTTATAATCCCTGAAAAACCGCGCAGGTTCCTCATAACACAGCAGACGACTGATAAATATTATAATCCCTTAAAAACCGCGCAGGTTCCTCATAACACAGCAGACGACTGATAAATATTATAATCCCTGAAAAACCGCGCAGGTACCTCATAACACAGCTGGCTGCAAGTCTGATGACTGGTTTGATAACCACCACCGTGGCAAACCCCATGGACGTCATCAAGACCATCATGTGGGTGCAGGGCATGGATGAGGCATTGGTATTCGGCTTGTGGTGTGTGTGTGTTTGTGTGTGTGTGTGTGTGTGTGTGAGCGTGTGTGCGTTTGTGTGTGTGTGTGTTTGTTTGTGCGCGCACGTGTGTGTGAAGCTCTGGCATTGTTTAGAGGCCTGTGCAAAGGCAAGAATTTTTATACCTCGCATTGCAAGGTCATAATACCTTTTACACACACACACACACACACAAGTTTTATCTTTCTCTGTCTACTTCCAACCTGTGCAGGTACACCAGCAACAAAGCGCAGCCTCAGCAGCAAGACCTTGCACCAGTGGGTGCAGGCGTAGGAGGAAGCCAAGGTTCTTCAGGTAGTCAGTCTGTACACTTGTAATTTATGTAGATTGTATGTTCTCTGGTCACAAGTAAGCACCTCTCTAGTCAGCTGTTTGTGTGTGTTATGATGGTGATCATTGTTAAAAGTGAATGCAAAATTGCTCCCACGCCACCGGTTGTTTCAAGTCAGCCTCCTGACTCAGTCTTCTTTATTTGGGACGACAGAGGCTCAAGGCCAAAATAAAGTCAGCACCAGAACTCTCAGGGCGGCAGCTTTGCAGCTAAGCCTGCTCCTCGGAACTCTCAGCCTGCTCCTCGAAACTATTAGCCTGCTCCTCGGAACTCTCAGCCTGCTCCTCAAAACTCTCAGCCTGCTCCTCAAAACTCTCAGCCTGCTCCTTGGAACTCCCTGCCTGCTCCTTGGAACTCTCAGCCTGCTCCTCAAAACTCTAAGCCTGCTCCTCGGAACTCTCAGCCTGCTCCTCAAAACTCTCAGCCTGCTCCTCGGAACTCCCAGCCTGCTCCTTGGAATTCTCAGGGCGGCAGCTTTGCAGCAAAGACTTGTTCTACATTCAGATCAAGTTCGGTAACAAAGGACAGTTTAGGCATCGCAATGCCACCCAAAATCTGCCTCTGTTCCCTTCATTGCAGCTGCCCAGACTGCAAGCCCCCACAACAGTGTGCCCAAGCCTAAAGGAACAGGGCCCGTGGTGAGTCAAGAGGACGTGTGTAGCCTAATATTTTGTTCACCTGTGCTCACCTAGTTGTTGGCAATCTGTACTCAGATCATTCACCTGGTACTCAGATCATTCACCTGGTAAACCAAATTGTGCTAGGATCGGCCTAGTGTGTGTTCACAACCTGGTGTGTGTGTGTGTGTGCGTTTGCAATCTAGTATGTGTTTGTTCACAACCAAGTGTGTATGTGTGTGTTCACGACCTAGTGTGTGCATTCACAAACTACTATGTGTTTGTTCACAATGTACTATATGTTCTCAACCTACTATGTGTGTGTTCACAAGCTACTATGTGTTCACAACCTACTATGTGTGTGTTCACAATCTAATATGTGTTCACAACCTAGTATGTGTTTGTTCACAATCTAATATTTGTTCACAACCTACTTTGTGTGTGTTCACAGCCTGTGTGTGTGTATGTGTTTGTGTACCAAAACCTTCCACCCTGTTTCTACAACTGTTTATGGTGTGACTTTCGCTTATACTCTGCATGCATCACTTTGATTGTACAAGAACAGCATGTACATCAAGTTTAATGTCGGCAGAAAAAGAAGGGACTCTTCCTTTCTAACGAGGGTATGCGCTGGTTGAACATCATCCCTTTCAGTTGTTCAATTCTTGTGTTTCCTGATATTATCAGCAGTGAGAAATTTGAACAGCTGTGTCCTGCTGAGCATACCCTGGTCTGCTGGTTCATGGGCAGCCAGGCACATCGAATCAAAGCGCTGGAGAAAGAGCGCAAGGGAACGCTGATGTTGCATAATGTTTGCGTGAAACTTAAAAGGGAATAACAGCCTCCTCCCAAGCCTGCTCCTGCCTCTTTGTCTTACGGATTTAATACAATATTTGTGCCTTGTGTGTTTGTTAAGGTGCAAACACCTGCAGTTGGTCTGACGCATGCAAAAGGGAATTCATGGGCAGCACGACATTAATCATGGAAAGGTTGACAAAAGGTGCATACGTCATATAAACCCTAGTTTCCCACCACCTGCTCAACGGTTGTGTCACAAAGGTTTGTTCAAGGGTACACATTTCACACACACACACACACATACACACACACACACACACACATATACACACACACACACACTCACACACACACATATACACACACACATACACACACACATACACACACACATACACACTCACACACACACATACACACACACATACATACACACACACACACACACACACACACACACACACACACACACACACACACACACACACGAACACACACACACACACAGAGCGCAGCTATGGCACTCATAAAGAGCGAAGGCCCCAAGGGCTTGCTGCGTGGCTGGAGTGCCAACTATGCTCGATTGGGTCCCCAGGTGGGTGGGTTTGTGTTGTTTCCTGGTACTCCGATGGTATTGAAAGCTGCGAACCTTGCAGATGCATTTCTCAATTCATGCTGTGCTTCCTTCCGTGCTTGCAGACGCATCCCTCAAATCATGCTTGCAGATTGCAGATGCATCCCTCAAATCATGCTTGCAGACGCATCCCTCAAATCATGCTTGCAGATGCATCCCTCAAATCATGCTTGCAGACGCATCCCTCAAATCATGCTTGCAGACGCGTCTCTCAAATCATGCTTGCAGACGCATCCCTCAAATCATGCTTGCAAATGCATCTCTCAAATCATGCTTGCAGATGCATCCCTCAAATCATGCTTGCAGACACATCCCTCAAATCATGCTTGCAGATGCATCCCTCAAATCATGCTTGCAGACGCATCCCTCAAATCATGCTTGCAGATGCATCCCTCAAATCATGCTTGCAGACGCATCCCTCAAATCATGCTTGCAGACGCATCCCTCAAATCATGCTTGCAGACGCATCCCTCAAATCATGCTTGCAGACGCATCTCTCAAATCATGCTTGCAGATGCATCTCTCAAATCATGCTGTGATTCCATTTGTGCTTGCAGACGCTCATCACCTTTGTTGTGTCAGAGAAGCTGCGAGAGCTGGCGGGAATGCCCAGTATCTGAGGAGGGGCACTCGTATCGAGGAGTGCCCAGTATCTGAGGAGGGAGGAATGCCCAGCATCTGAGGAGGGGATTATCGAGGAGTGCCCAGTATCTGAGGAGGGGCATTCATATCGAGGCCTTAAAGGCACGGTCGCTTTGTTGCTGCCATTAGGAGGGATGCTGCAGAGGCTGTGTCGAGGAGGCTGTGTAGCTGTTTAAAAGAGGCGTGGAGAAATCCGTTGTGTACAGAACACCTGTCCCGACGCTCGCCTGGTCCAGATCGTGTGCCTTGCACTTCAACATGCATTGCACACCATTCTGTCCTTGGGGGAGGGGGCATTGAAACCAACCTTGCAATGAAACTAAACTATCATTTATTTATTTGGTGCCTCAGTTGAAATTGGAAGCCGGAGTTGTGCTGCTTTGCACTGCTGCTTTGCGCTGTGTGCCTGCCTTTGATCTCAGTATCACTGGGATATGCAATTAGGTCCTTCGGTCTTGACTTCATCACTCTCGAGTTATGTTGCAACGGCAGCTGAGTGGCCCCTGTCTGTTCACTTTCTTTATCCCCTTGAGTTACGTATGAGTGTTATGTGTGTTCACTAAATGAGTGTCAAATGTGTGCCCTATGAACCACCGCTGCTGCTGCGCATGCTTCTTGCTTATCCCACCTTGTATTTTAAGGAGTGTTCTCATGATGCGCCGTTTTAAAATGTGTGTGCATGTGCAGCATAGCATTGCATGTGTTGGTCATCTTCCCGGCCAAGATAAAGCTGCTTGCCAGAGTTATGCCTCTATAACCCACGAATAAGGCTGGACGGTTGGGAAGGTGTTTTATGTACCATAGTACCATAGCTGATACTTTTGTGTACAGACATACTCTGAATAGGGTTTGATTGTTTTAAACAGTATATTCGAACAGTATGGAGCAAGGTTGGGGCACTGCGTGCTTGCCAAGCTTGCCACGGTGTTTTGGTGGTTTGTAAGTGTGCAGGCCATGATGAGCCTTGTCTGAATTCAACATGATCTTGTTGTTCTACCTCCTCTTTTGGTCACTCGGCTTTCTCAAATGTGGATGCACGCCTTCTAGCTATCAAATATTTATCAATTAGATAAAAGCTGGCATCGCTGGAATATGCCTGCCAGCTTTCCTGTGAAACATGAAGAGAAAAGCAGGTAGTAGTGTACACATTATCAACTTGAAATAGCCCACTGTATAAATAATAAGGTAAGGTAAGGTATAAATAATAATAAAAGTCAGCCAAAGTACCCCCTTTAACAGCAGGAAAGTACCCTCACCCTTCTGGAAAGAACACTCTCAGCAGAACACAACTTTTCCTCTATTTCTGAGCTTATACATTTTTTGGTGTGAACGAGTTGTTCAAACTGGGTGTGCTATTCCCATGCAAGATCTTCCTGCAAAATGAAGCATAGGATGAGAGGTGTTTGGAAGGACGCTGAGTTGTTGTTGGACTCTTATACGCTCAACAACAAAGTGGCGATTATCATTCATGGTTTGCTATCCCTCTTTTTAGTAATAAAGAAAGAAAATTACGCAGGCAGTGTAAAATCACTCCCCACATTAATTAGGGAAAAAGAGCCACTTTGGTACTGAGTACCGTAAAGCTCCTCCTCTTCAAAAAGGAAAGGAAGAATCAATGGGGATCAAGAGGGTTGCAGGCTTGGCTCCTGATGAAAGTTGATAACAGTACTGGAAAGGGCACGTCCGGTATGGACACGTTTAGCAGCAAAGTTCACAGAGTGCACATGGAGCTTGGAGGCAAGCCTCTTAACTCTTTGAGAATTGAGACCCAGTTCCACAGGCTTCAGAGTGTGAGTGTTGTAGATGGTGCCGCCCACACCCAAAAGAATGATGTGAAGAGTAACAGAGGCTCATTGGAGAATGTTGCAAACAAGGTCTTTGTGCTGTTCCTTTGCGGCGCTCAGCTGGTTCTGAGGTATGGTGTCCTTACAGTACTAGTACTTGATCTCGACAAGGTGGATGTCACGCCGAGGTTTGCTGAGGTCTTTAGGTCGGTGCTGCTGTCTGGGGTTGGTGGCTCTAATGGTGGCTGGCGGTGCTGAGGTGCTCCCAGTCTCCCTCAATTGCCCCCTGCCACTTCGAAGAACCCACCCCCTTACATCAGTTTGTTGTTTTTGTGTTTTTGCGGCGCTGAAAGTAACCAGCACAAAATCTGGGCGGCTGGAGGTAAATCTGTCTTTATCTGGGAAGCGGGGTGGGAAGAGCCGTTTGAGAACAATTCTACTTCCAGCTGTTTCAGAATCTGGAGATTTTGCATGCATGGCCATCCGTTCGTTGCTGCCTATATCTTTAAAGACAATGCATGATCCTATGGAGCCTGTTTTGCTGACAGCCTTAAAGATCATGCGGCATGCTAAGTTGTGTCTTTCAGTGATCATGTTCCTTATTTGCGTGTGTTGGCACCCAGAAAAGATGTGCAAAGCACTGTCTAATTGTGGGCAGAGGGGATAAGTTTGACTTGTTGCAAGTTTGAACAATTCCGCATGTTTTTGATTACTTAGGGTGCCTGTTCTGTATTTCATAATGATACATTTGGTCTTAAAGGGGATATCTTGAAGATGTTAGGTAAGCATTGCTAACGGCTCCATTGGCAGTGCCGTCCTTTATGAGGGTCTGGTAGTACGCGTGGTAGTTCGCTTCAGTTTTCAAAACAATGGCTACAAAGGGGGGTGACCTTCAGCCAGGTTGTTTGGCTGATCGGCTGCTGATTGATCTCTGCCAGCCACAATTAAATCCATAAGCTCAGAGAGAAAAAGAAAAAGTCCAGTGTTCTGCTGAGAAAGGAAATTATGAACAAGTTGGTTGTTGACCTGTTGCAGAAGTAATGAACATATGCCTCGTGTACTACGGTATCTCCATCTTGATCTGTCCGAAAATATTGCGCAATGTCAATAGGCTTCGCTTGCGTGCGCATATTTTGAAAGTTGCGGCAGCAAGCAGTGTGGTTTGAAGGTGGTTATATAAACCATGCAATATTTTGCATATGTGACTATCCGGTAGTGTCCTGGTAAAGATGAACATGTTCAGAACAAGGTGCATGCTCTGTTATTTTGCCAAGACCATCGAGTTTGTGAGTTGAGGAAACATTTTTCCTATTTGTTTACACCTTTTTTTGAGGACTTCTAGACTTTTTTTCTTTTTTTCTGAGCTTATGGATTTATTTGTGGCTGGCCGAGACCAGTCAGCAGCCAACCAGCCAAACAACCTGGCTGAAGGTTACTTCCCATCATCAACATCGAGCTCTCACGGGCAATAATTTACAAAGTGCACGTGTGCTGGCACCCTTGTGTAGCCAAGAAGCAAGAAAACCAGCACAAGAGGAGGGAAGCTCTGAGTCAAAGAGATAAAATGCATGTCATCGCAAAACAACCTCTGATGAATAAAATGTACAGTGTATGTAAAGCAAAATAGGCAGCGTGTTGTCGGTGTGCTACGATGGTGCCAGCACGAGTGCGTGTGGCACCTGAAAAAAAAAGTCAAAAGTCGTACCCAAGGTGCGTAGCGAGAGAGCATTATCACCACCCCTCATGATCCCAAAATAAATTAGTAGTGCAAACATGGCAAAAGTAAAGGCAGGGACACCTGCCATATCGTGTTGAACTGGGGCTTAACTCTTTATTCCTCAGCAACTTGTACAAGCAGAGACCGCTGGGCTTGATTATCTGGGGGGATTGGTGCCAGATTTTTCTTCAAAATCATCCCGTACGCCCTGCTGCGTGCAGTCCCGGCCCCCCGAGAAGCAGGCAATGAGGAAGATGACAATGGCCAGGATGATGATGGCACCAATGATCAGCAGCTTCCATTTGCAGTAGTTCCACCACATCTTGTTCCGTAACGACCTCCCCTTCTTCTGAAACACCTCCGCCTGTTTGGTACGATAAGAAGGAGGAAGAGAAAGAAAAACAGTTACAATTAGGAAAAAGGGTATAGGAAAGCAAGGGTGGAGCTGATTTAGTGTATGAAGGGTGACATTCCGATGCAGAGAGTCTGCAGCATTGAAGCACAGTGAGAACATAGGCGAGGGAGGGCGTTGACAGACACCAGGCTGCGTGCAAGCTCCTTGCACCTTTTTGGCGATTGCAACTTTGCCACCCATGTGCGTCCATCTGCCAATCATGATGTGTGTAAGCTCCCACCTGAGCACACACCTTGCAGTGTGCAGCCCTGCCATGCAAGGCACTGACGCCCAGTCACTCACCTTCACGTGTGCTACACCTGATGGGAGAACTTGAAAAATTTAGAGGCAGCATCAGTGCTGCATAACCCCCCCCATTAGGAGGCATGCAACTGGAAAGATTATGGGAAATACAATGACGAGGATGGTGAGGAGGTGACGATCAGGAGAGCTTCCCATCGCAGCAGTTCCAAAACCAATGGGTGCAAGAATTTTATTCATCACAAAAATACGCTTGCTTTAGGTAGAGGCAGCAAGGAGAGAATCATGAAATAATGGCAGGCACGTGCGGCGTACCTGAAAGAACAAAGTTCAGACGAGTCCCATAACGAAGCCAGGCAGTAAGCAGAGTCTCTTTTTCACACTCAAACCAGCCCAGGGTTGTTCAGTTCGGGATTCAATCAAAAGTCCGGGTTTGCAAATCTACACAAACTTTATCAAACCCTTGCTCCCAAAAAAACGAATTGAACAACCCTGAACCAGCCTATTCGAGCCTGACATCCGAGGAGAAACCCATGCCTGGTTTCACATCTATGCCTTGCACGCATGTACCCTCATGTTTGAACATGGGAACAAAGAAAGTATCATACCTGGTTACGCAGCACGTCTGTTTTATCCACCAGCAACTCAATGCGCTCCCCTCTTTCCAAGACCTTCTCAATGTTCTCAACCATCACATCCTTCACTTCGTTGACCTGTAAAAGCACAGTTGGGCATTATCACATGCAGAAGGTGTGCATTATACATGTAAGGTTGGTCAGAACCATACACGTGTGTATATTTATGGTGTGAGTGCGGTATTCCTAACAAAGCATTTCCATGTATACGGGGTCATGTACAGTAAAATGTATATGGTTAAGGTGAACCTTAATAAAAAAAGTAGTTATACACATAGGATGGACAGACCAGTGTAATTCAGAAGTTCAACAAATAACAACTAATAAATACAACTCCTGTTCCAAAGAAAACATATTATTTGATGACGTGGACAGGAGGGTGTAGAAAGCATAGCTTTTGGACGGCACGTGTCATATAAATTACAAATTTAGATATTCGGAATCCTGACGTCGAGAGTCGAGAGCTATCAATTGGTATGTATATGAGTCGAATCCGGGAGGGGGTGGGATGGAGTGGGTTTTTATTTGGGGGGGATCTCCAGTTTATTCTGGGCAACTTCCACAGAATTTTAGATATATCAGCGGAATCCTTAGCTCAAGCCCAGTCGATTGCCACCCGTTTTGAGCAAATTGGGCAAAAATGGGGGTCTGTGGACATGTCCAAAAGTCAGAGGCACACGCGCTCGGGTGCAGGCCGCGGGGTGAGTCAAGCCAATGAAGCAGCAATTAACCCCAAACTTACAGGATTGTGCCAGCATGAGATAGTCAGTGAAATTCTGAAGAAATAGAAGCAATGTGGGACAGTGCAAGCCAGTTATGGGTGCCTGGTAGATCACGTGTCCATGGGCGTCCGTATCTCAGTTTTTGCCCCATAACTCTGCGACACTTCAGTTTCATGTCTTGAAGAATACGCAGATGGATGCATAATTCAGAATGGAGCAGTTTTGGTACCCTTTTCTGTCTGGTGTGGGCACTGGAAGGGGGGATTAGGGGGTGGGAAATTCCTCAGGGGTGTCCACCCCAAAAAGTAAAAGTGCCTTTCAAAAAAACCTCCTGACGTGGGTATCAAATACCAACCCGTATTCCGTTATCCTGCAGCGTAAGTTCTTGTTCTGCAATGTACACCAAGTTGTGTTCTTTTGATCCAGGGTGAAAGCATAAGCAGCCCTTTTTGCCTCTTGCTTTAGTTTGGTCAACTTCCTTTTCACGTGGCGTTTCTCTGATTTGCACCCCTTTTTGCTTCCAACGTTAGAGCCTTCATTTGCATCAATGACATGACTGAGCCCCTCTTGACACTGAAATAGACCTGTTTGGGGCTTCTTTAAAAACGGCTACAGCCCTCTAACCTTTGTAGTCAGAAATTGGACACAGGTGAGCAGCTCTTCAAGCTGCAGGATTACCCTATTTTAGGCCATTTATAAAAGGGTTTTACTTGAACTTAAACATGGTATTATGCTTATGTACAGCAGTTGCATAACCTACATTCAAATCGTCTGGAGTAAAGCAACATGTAAAATGGCCTTTACAATTGTTTACCGGGTGCAGCTCTTAACAGTGATGCTGAGGCAGGAATGGTGCAGCATACATCATCTTCCTGTACAACAGTAAGCACTTGAAGAGGACATCGACATGGGGGGACACAAGTGGTAGCACTTTTAACATGAGTAAACACGAGAGCACGAAAGACCAGACAAGCAGCACCACTGTGTGCAATCGAGGCATAGATTTGCTGCGCACCTTTCTTTGCACTTGGGTAATCTTGGATATCTCGTCAGGGTGCGCCATGCAATACTCCATGTGCGATTTTAATCTGGGACTGCAAGGGCATGGCGATGTAAATTCAGAAGCTAGCAATTTGCTGCAAGTCATGGCTGTCGTCATTTTGGAAGCACTGTCTAGCTGCCCCACTGACAGGAACATGCACAGCAGTTAGTCAACCATGGAGTGCAGGACATACGCATACTTGTTTTTTGTATGCTTGTATGAGACCTTGCCTTGTAGTAACCTCGGTTAACCCCTACAAAAGCTTGTGGTGAGAACTTATGTCAAAGCTTCAGATGCTGTGCTGATGATGGCAGCCAGTGTGCCGGAGTTACTCTGCCAAAATGTGACGATGGACAGGATAAATTTTTACTAGCTTTGAGAAATATGATTCATTCGCTCCCCTTGCAAGTACCTTCTTACGAGTTCAAGCAATGTAGAATATTGTGCTGCAAAAATGCTGCTTCTTCATGGGATGTCTATCAAAAAAGGGTCACTGACACACACACACACACACGCACATGCACACACACACACACAAACACACACACACTGCAGTACCCACGCAGAAACGTGAATGAGATGTCTGCTATAGAAGGGACACACATGTGTAACCCAACGTGCCCCCTTCTTGCTTTATGACTACTGCATGTGCTCTACTGGCATCATCGTGTGCCAGACACAAGTTGACCTGTATCAGGCGTGTGCAACTTCCCTGCCCACACTGAACAAGGCCCCCCTTCCTCCTGTGCTGCCCACCCACCCAAAGGTGCGGTCCATACTGTGTGCTGTGGACATGCGGCCCTTGTCTGCATAACCCTCCTCAAACTCTTGCTTCACCCGGTCAAGGAAGGCAAAGGGAACCTGGCGCCCATATGCCTCGTCCGCCACGACCAGGTACGCTGCAGAGTACGGACAAGCGTGCAGGAGGAGGGGTCACGCGGCTGCTCAAGGATTCGGGCCAGGAGTGAGGAGCTGGATGCGCGTGCGAGGCAGCTGTTCAAACTGCCGGTGGACGTTCGAGAGAGAGAACAAGCAGCCATCGTGCGGTAGCAGGATATTCAATAACACACACACAACTCACTAAAGCCATTGTGTATCAGGTAGTTGAAAGTGTGCCTATCGCAGGCGATGGTGAACTTGCTCTCGGGGTTGTTCAGCTTTTGAAGGCATTCTATGGCCACGGTGTTGAAGTTGCCTGTGTGTTGTGAGTGGGTGGGTAATGTGTGTGCATATGTACGTGAGATGGGCTGCAGCAACCTGCACACTTGTGCAGCAAGTACCTGTGTAGGGTGTAAACTCCGCCAGCACAGTGGTATCCCTTGCCACAAAAGCATAAATGAGTGGCATGATGCACTGCCCTGTTTGAGCCTATGGAATGTCCAGCCCGGATCAGCTTGCACCACTTCCCACTTCACAGACCTTCTTTCCTTCGTCACTGTAATTAAATATAATCTATGTCACTGAATTATTTAGGTATGTTCCACTTCTTGAGGATTGTATTATTAGGTATGTTTAACAGTTGCGCGTCGCGGTTCAGGGCGTGCATGATCCTATCTGTACCTCAATCTGCACAGACAGCGGTGCACACTTGTTTCGCGCAGTCAGCTCGTCTCGCGCAGTCATGGATCTTGAACAATTCGTCCATCAATTTCGAAAAAACAACTTCATTCGGATGGAATGCAGGTGAAATTACCTTGAACTCTATATAAAAGAAAAACTATGTGGACAGTGAAACGCCACTCCCCACAAATGATGTATGCAAAAAGTCTCTATTGACTAGGTACCAGGGTCGCACAATAAATAACCAGAAGGGGCTGACTGAGCCAAAAAAATGGGTCTTAAAATGTGAATCGAGCACGTGCGCCCTAAGTTGCTATGTTAAAGCTTAGTACCCAGAGGTAGCCCTTGCTCTAAACTTTTGATAGCACCTGATTTTCTGCGGCGTGGACCCCACTTTACACCACAAAATCTTCACAGCAGACCCACTCCACCAAATGGCTTACTTTCGTGTGGTATAGAGTTGTTGTAATAAATGAATATGATTGCAAAAAAAATCAAGTGAAAAGATGAAGTGCGTGGTGATGTGGCTCAACACATGCTGTTTTCCCATAGAAATGCCCAAATTAGGGTTTGGGCAGTCAAGGTGAGCTTTGACCCCCGTCAATTTGCGCACACTGTGACTTACATGGATGCAAGCACATCCTCGTGCAGCTTACAATATCAGCTTTCAATTAAAGCCAGGATGGTTTCAGTTGGCTGAGTGGGCAGTGAATGGCTGGATTCAGAGTGCAAAAATGCACATTTTCAGGCATTTCCTCAGTCAACCCCCTCTGACAATACACTACGCTACGCTACAAGGGTCTGCCGTATGAAAAAAATATGCAATACTGCCTGGCTCTCCACAGCAGCCACATGTGCAAATGAGCCAAGAACGTCCTTTGCTGCACAATTAACTATGAACTTTGTTCCAATTTAACGTAACTCGTAGCCGTAGCGTAGCGGTGTAGCATAGTGTAGCAACCATACGATACGTTCAGAGGGCTTGTAGCATGTTTTGTACAACCCTGCTAGGTACTGAGGAAAGGGCCTTGCTAGGTACTGAGGAAAGGGCCTAGCAGTTGAACAAGATGTTCTTTGAAAATCCGGCCATTTTTGCTTCCAAATTGGTGGTGCCCTTGAACGTAAATCAATAGCAATTGCAGGACCACGTCAGAAATTGCCGGCTCAGAGGGTAGAAGGCTCTGCAACCACAGGAAAAAAGGTCGAGCACATAATCTATGGTTGAAGAAGAGCAAAAGAGAGTCTGGAAATGTCTGACTAAGAAGAAGGAAAAACAAAAAAGGAAGCAAGAAGTCAAACAAGATCTGCACCAAATCTGTAGGTGACCAGTGCAAAAAGTGTTGCAGGTCTAAAGATGTGTTACCTGGCCACCACGTATGCATCACTCTATTCACCTTTCATATTTCAACAAATACGTATACAACCAAGCCTATTGAAGAATTGCTGCACACTGATCTCTCACCCGGATAGCCGAGCACAGCTCTGCTGAGCTCAGGCATCCGCTGCCATCCAGGTCAAACTTCTTGAATGCTGCCCCCACTGAATGCGCTGGAGCAGACACAAAGGTCCGTGCTAAAGCCTGCATTGCGTGATGTAGGTATAAGATGAAAAAAGGCGGATGCAAACAGAGTACCTGATGTAATTGCAGGGATTTGGAAGGATGTTGATTAGAAGACCATGGATGTTATTTGGAAGACCATATAAAAAAATGGAAGGAGCTGCACAACATCCCACCCAGTGATGGATGATGAGAAAGTGCTAGGAAATGAGTGCTTGGCATTTAAGAGCAATGAATCAAGTCAACAGTTGAAAATATACATATTTTTAAACCGCACCTGCAATGCGACTTCTGCCCCACCCAGGGATGGGTCCAAGTCGAGAGCGCTCGCCACGCTTTGGCCGCTGCGAGCACTTTCTGCTTCTGCCTCCGAAACCATCCTGCGTGAGGACAAATAAATCATCAACGTTTACCGTGCATGCAATATACATATACCTAATATACCTACTAACATACTCCTTACTTAGACAGATGCATTAATTCAGCCACCACAATTTCCACCCCTTCTCAATCACTTGACCACTCAGCTTCTTCTGACCTGTGAAGCGCAGCAGCACGCCTTGCCGCCCATCCTGCTGATTCAAGCCTGGAAATCAAGGTGGCTTTCCTGATATCTGCCGGCAAGGCTGCCGCACCAACCCCGTTGTCCAGCTGAAGCACAGACAGCAGGAGAAGCATGTCTGAGGCACGCAGTGCACAGCCTGCTGGATGTTCCTCAGAGGATGGAGACAGAGCGCTGACGCTTGCAGGTCCAACAAGGTCAGCAATCATTGCTGGCAGTGCTCTTGCAGGTACGGCAAGAATTGCTTGAGAAGGAGGCCCAGGCTTGGCCCCTTGCTGTTGTCGTTGGTGGTGTTGCTGCCGCTGCTGCTGTTGCTGTGGTTGTGGCTGCGAGTGCAGCGTTTTTGCCTTGGTAGCCTGATGCCGTGCTGTGGCTGCCTGTTTGTGGTCGCTGAATTGCACAAACAGCGCTTCGAGCTTTGCCGGCTTGGACGCAACCATGGATTGCACCAGCTCAAACACATCTGTTGTGCCTGCTAGGTAACCCTGTAGGTGTGTGATTGACAAATTTGTTGCGCTAGAAAAACACGCGACAGGCTGTTGAGCTCAAATAGCTAAATGCAGTATGCGGTGGAGCGAGAGAAAGGGTTCAGCGCATCGCAAATGCAGGGGTAGCAGTAGGAAATGTCATTTTGTACCGTGTGGTGCAATAAAGAGGTTTATGCACAAAGGATCCTCGAGCAACTAACCTACCTCCAGCAGCCGTTCCTGCGAGTGCTGGGCGTCTGGTGGGGTACCCTGGAATGGCGCCAGCGCTGACAAGACCTCCTCAAGGCACAGTGTACCGTCATGGTCAGTGTCCGCAAAGTTGTGTAGGTATGAGAGCAGCACGCGTGCCTGGGGTAGGAGAAGATGAGTGGAGAGGCAGACATTGGGTGCGGTCCCATGAATAGGGTAAGAAGATGATTTTGCAGAACTCACAAGGATGACTGTGCCTTGCCTGTACAAGGATGCAGGCCAGATTTTATGACACAGGTCAGATTTTATGATGCACACCACCCAAGACATGCGCCTTGCCTGAACAAGGATGCAGGCCAGATCCGATGATGCACACCACCCAAGAAGCAACGGAGCTCACCTCAGAAGCTTGCAAGTTTTCTGCACATCACCCAAGAATCCAGCTTGCAGGTTATCTGCACACCACCCAAGAAGCAACGGAGCTCACCTCAGAGGCTTGCAGGTTCGGCTGCAAAGACCTGCAGGCTAGCACTAGCTCCTCAGGCCCTAGGCAGCTGCGTGACGTGAGACATGTGAGACAGGGCAGGGTCTAGTGCGTGTAACACATATGCTGCTGTACAGTTTGAGCTAATTAGGTTAAAGACACAGCAAGCACAAAAAACAGTAGCAGCATAGCTGGAGCAAGGGCAGCCTGCCCAAGAACCTTAGCAGCTAGATGAAGTAGCTCAAATTAGGCAGTCATCAATTCGTCCTGGCTTGCCATGGGTGTAGAGGCATTATAGGTATTCTGAAGACAGGCGCAATGCGAGAGCAAAACAACATAGATGCTGCTGGTCTCGAGCTGAGAAGGAAAGGAAAGTAAAGTAGAAGAATTAGGCCCTCACCCGGATCCATCCAAGTCCAGCTCCTCAAAAGCTGCCTCAGCTCCCTGCATGTCATGATTTGAAGAAGGTGCAGGTTGCGACGCTAAATGATTAAGGCACTCAGGGGGGTGGTGGTGCCTTAAGGCACCGTGGTGGTCCCTTTCTTTTCTATGATGTGGGAAAGGTATCACCCCCTGCACGGTTTTGATTGACTTCAGGTGCTCATGGATAGGGATTTAGATCATACATTGCTTGGTTGGTTGCCCGGTGCAAAACATTTTCCCTACCTGCCCAGATTTATCAAAACCCTGGGCACTGCGGTGTCGAGCAAACTGAAGAGGAAAATGGTTGACTGGAGAGGGCATGGGACCCGGTACCAAAGTGGCTTTCTTTGAATGTGATGTGGAAGGTTGTTACACTGCAAGAACACTTTGTGAGCAACAGGCCACGCAAGACCAGTTTGTCGTGGCAGTTTTTCAACGAGTCTTTGCACGTCCTCTTGCTCACCTGCATGTTTTGGTTGTTGCCCATGAGCAGGTTGGCCAGCGCAACTAGGACACCTTCAGCGCAGCATGCTGCAGCCCTGGATCCGTCAGAAGGTGCCTCCCCTCCCTCAAGCAGGTCTGCAAAGCTGTGCCTGTCAGCAGGGTCTTGAGCCATGCGGTACATGGCAGCAGCCTGTGGTGTTGAGCGAGGCACGTATTTAGTACCAAGCAAACAGTCCGTTATTCCATTGCTGTGCCTGTCAGCAGGGTCTCGAGCCATGCGGTGCATGGCAGCAGCCTGTGGTGTTGAGTGAGGCACGTATTTAGTACCAAGCAAACAGTGTGTTGTTCCATTGCTGTGCCTGTCAGCAGGGTCTTGAGCCATGCGGTGCATGGCAGCAGCCTGTGGTGTTGAGTGAGGCACGTATTTATTAGCAAGCAAACAGTCTGTTGTTCCAGTGCTATGCCTGTCAGCAGGGTCTTGAGCCATGCGGTGCATGGCAGCAGCCTGTGGTGTTGAGTGAGGCACGTATTAAGTGACAAGCAAATAGTCTGTTATTCCACTGCTGTGCCTGTCAGCAGGGTCGTGAGCCATGCGGTGCATGGCAGCAGCCTGTGGTGTCAAAAGAAACACACACACACACACACACGCAGGAATGACAACACCTTTCTCTTTATGTGGATTTGATTTAAGGGGGAGGTGTTGGGAAATGCGGGTGCAGTAATTTGGAAGGAGGGTGCGTGCCATGCAGGGTTGAGGCACACCAGATTAACTAAATGCATAATTGTAGAGAGCGTGGCACGACATAAGTGTCAGTCTGTCATGTGCAGTGACAGACATATACTCAACAGGGAATTTCAGGGGGTTCGAAAACCTTTGGTTCGCCCGCAACTAAATTTTCTTTTTTGCGGGTCGCCCGTAGCTTGTTTTCTATAAAGTGAAGAACGACAAAATGTGCGGGTAAAATCAGGGTTAAAATAAAGTAACACTTACCCGCTTGTATGCATCCTTGCAGCTTTTTATAGCTTCCATGACAGCAGCAGAGGTGAGCTTCAAGGAGGAGGATGGGCAGACCAATGGTTGTGTATTCATGCAGCGGCCAAGATCTTGCTGCTGCTGTGGGCCTTGCAGCGGAGTGGACGTGCTTTGGAGGCTGCCTCCAGGTAGTGCAAGCATAACCGCCATATGTGTGCGAAGGACAGGACTGATGGACGGAGGGACCGTGGTCAAGGTGCTATCTGCTTGCTGGTCTGCAGCTCTCTGGATGTCAGATTGCTGGCTTGTAGTAGCAAAGGGAGTATCTGGATGATGGATGTCAGATTTCTGGCTTGTAGTAGCAAAGGGAGTATCTGGATGATGGATGTCAGATTGCTGGCTTGTAGTAGCAAAGGGAGTATCTGGATGAGGTGGCACTGGGTCTGACTGGGATACAGTGCTTGCTCCGGCTTGAGGTGTGGTCGAAGCTGGAGGGGCAAACAGCTTTTGGGGCAGGGCCGTGCTGATTAAACATTCCACGTGCTGCATCATGGAATTTGACATAGGTCAGGGCCATTTGTTTCCACAACAGAGCCGACCATACACCTAACTCTACGTGAAAAGTTTCCTATGCATTTTTGTCTGGTCTAATTTGGGTAAACCCTAAGCAGGCGAGGGTGAACATTTCCCTGGCATGATGTTGGTCAGCTAACACGATCACGGGCGTCATATACAAAGGCTTGCCTAGCTGCACGGGTAGCAGCCACTGGTGAAAGCATCCTATATTAAAAAAGAACGCGCGGAAAGGCTTGCCTAGCTGCACGGGTAGCAGCCGCTGATGAAATAGAGCACCCTAAATCAAGAAAGATCGCGCGAAGATTCAGTGGCTGAGCGTACCTTTGGCTGAGCGTAGCTTGTGAAGACTCTTTTGGCACCATCCTCACAACCAGTGAGGAGCTCAGGGGGTGCCTGCCTGGCCTTGCCTGCATCCAATCCCTGCTGCACGTCTGCCAGCCACGCATGCAGCACGCGGGGGCGGGCACGGAGGCGCGCCCACAGCAGGCTGAACACGTCACTCCTCCCTTCCCTGCACGCGCAAAAGGAGAGGCAAGGGTGGTTTGGATGCTATTTTACCGTGGATTTCAGGGTTAAAGTTTAGGGTTAGGGTTTAGGGTCAGGGTTAGGGTTGCGCGTTCATTTGCCACCTTTCCTCTTTGCCCGTATAGCACAGGTTGTGCACAGGTAGGTGGCAATCATGGCTAGGGTGGCTTGCCCCAGGCTTTGTGCCCTACTTTTTGTGGGCATCTCACCCAGTCAACAATTGAAAACATGACCTTTGTGAGCCACAAGCCAGCGTGATCAATCTTGCGCTTCGTCTTTGTAATGAGGCGACTATTCCGTACACACACAGTATGCAGTGCCTAAGTATAAGTCAAGGATACTGACGCCATTACAACTCGCCATGCTTGGCCGCATATGATGCGCATGCTTGCCTTGTATGTGCAGCAGTTGAGTGTTATGGGGAATAGCCACACAAGATCTACGCCCAGACTTCTCTCCGCCTAGCATTTCCAGGTTAGACTCATTCACGTGTGGTGCGGCAATCAGAGATGTAGAAGATACTGCACCTTCACATCTACTTTACTACTCTTACTACTTAAATACCTGAATGCCTCTAGCTCCTCCTCGTACGACACTTCGGAGTCCTCAGGGGCATCGCTCACAGTGGGCTTGCGCTGATCACCCTCCTCAGGCAGCATTCGCAAAGGGAAGGGCTGAAGAGGGTTCAACCGAGGGGGTGGAGGAGGGGCGGAGCCTGTGGGCGCTGCGTATGGGAAGGGTGTGTTAAGTTTAAGGGTCATCAAATTATAAATATTAGGGGTGATGTGAGTGAGGTGTGTGTTGCGGTATGACGGTAGGCGTTTGGGATATGTGGGGTATGAGCAAACGCCTACCGTCATAC
>Ga0307947_1001190_pt1 | contig 20191 bp, 14 predicted proteins | sample OrgLakmetagen232_FD_201840 | JGI IMG/M metagenome (GOLD analysis project Ga0307947, IMG submission 201840) | Saline water microbial communities from Organic Lake, Antarctica - #232 | ecosystem: Environmental > Aquatic > Non-marine Saline and Alkaline > Saline | place: Antarctica: Organic Lake...
AATAGACTTTTTCTTTTTCTTTCTGAGCTTATGGATTTATTTGTGGCTGGCCGAGACCAGTCAGCAGCCGATCAGCCAAACAACCTGGCTGAAGGTCACCCCCAATTGTAACCATTGTAACCATATAAACTATATATGCTCTGGGGGGCATCTGAGCGGAAGCTCGGGAAGGGCCTGTTACCAAACCAAAAAAGGCGTTAGAAAAAATCTAGGGAAAAGGGCCAAGCTCTCAGCCGCAAAAGAGGCAACACTAGACACAACTACTAGTTTAGCTATTGACACTCATATTTGCCGACAAGAAGAGGAGAGCAGCAATTTGCTGAAGTCAAGATGAAGGAACAGGAAGAAGAGAAACAAAGCCTAGAAACAATCAAGGCCAAGCTACGTTATACGGTTTCCACGGCGCAAGCTACGTCAAGACAATTCCAACTACCATCATTTTGCTTACATTCTCAAAACTCGAGTTCTTCTGCAGAGCCTCTAAGTACTCCTCAGCAGTAGTATAAACACATCCAACGTGACATAGGGAAGGAGTGGCGATGCAGCTTTTAGCCCCTCAACTTCACTCTTGTAAGGGATACAGAACAGGGAGGTTGTGAGCGAAAGTACACACAATCTCTCTCTCTCTCTCTCTCTCTCTCTCTCTGCCTTAGGCACTACTAAGAGCACCAAGAAAGTGAAGCTAATAATTGAAAATAACTTGAAAAGCAGCATACAAATACCAAGCAGATGCGGGGATCCAGTAATTCTTATTACAAAGAGCCATTTTGGTACCAAGAACCTTCAGTTTCTGAAAAGAAACTCAATAAAATTAGGAAAGCTGCAGGCTTGGCCTGAAACCGGCTCTGGTGAGAATTGGTAATGGTACTGGAGAGAACTCGTTTTCATTACCGCACTGTTCCTTAAAGTGAAAAGACCAGTTCATAGTGTATAATACTACACTTCAGTAACGTAATGCAATGCATTCAACCCTCTTTGTTTTTCTTTCTTTTGCCCTTCTGCCGCTGCTCCCCCTTGCAAGGCAGCATTGCATTTTGTTTGGACACGCTGGCCAGAGACAAAGAAGGGACAGGTCTGGTCTCCAAACACCCCTCTGCCAGATTTACTGCCGCCCCCTCACTGGTCGCAAAGTCTGCTGCCTCGTCCCTGCTGTCAAACCCTAGAGCCTGCAAAATTTTGTACATCCGCATTGGTGCTTGTATGTGATAGAAGGTAGCAGAACCTGTAAGGATCAGTTCGTTCGTTGTTAGTTGCGAGCGTTCCTGACAGGTTCTAAGACGGAAATCGTGCAACTCAGGCACGTTATCTGTCATGGTGGAGGATTGTGACTGTGCAAGTGTAGAAAGTTCAGGGCAAGGTCAGTTACACGCGGCCATGCGGATCCAGCTTGTGATGACTCATGGATCAACGCCTTCAAACAGGCTTACCACCCTCCGGTTTATAGACAAGATGTAGAGAAAGGAGGCAACAATTGGTAGCAATTATAGGCAAGTGCAAGGATAGCTGTTAAGAAGGATGCGTACCTTAACTAATATGTCCAGGTGCACTTGAGTGGGCCGGTAAGCAATTAGGATTGCCTGCAGTTGCAAGGTGTAAGAAAAAGGAATGAAGGGCGAAACAATGCAAGAGAGCAGGAATGATAGTAGCTAAGCAAAACAGAAATAAAGCAGGCAATGGAATTATTACCACATCAACTAATGAGAAGGGAGGCAAACTTCCTGAAGTATCATAAAACTAATTTAACGCAGACAAAAAAAGTTTTTACAGATTAACAGGAGACAGAAGGGCGTCAAATGGAACAAGAGAGATGAGCTTGTGAGCAACTCAATAAGAAAGTTAGCATGGTAAGAATAGGCTCTGTTGGCCAGCTTAAAGGGGTCTTGTCGGTAGAGAGGAAGGTAGATGCTCAGTTATATAAGATCGCTACGTCAATTATAGAACAATTCTTGCCAATGTTAAAATACAATAAGGTCACAGAGAAGTTCCTTTATGCCTCGACTTCCTGGTGCATACATTCGCACTTCAACTATTTCTTCGATTGCAACAAGCAATAGGACAAAAGCACCTGCTTACTTTCTCGCCAAATTGATGCCTGTCTGCAATCCCAATCAAACTCCCAGCGCTACTTCCTATCAAGAGCAGAAGAACATTCCAACGCAGCATGCTGCCACCAATGGCATTCATGATACTGATCTCTTTACCTGGAGAGCTTGCTTCCTCAACGGTGGCAATAATCGATCCATGATGTAAGGAACCATGCAAGACGCCCCTTTGTACAGCCCCACAAACCCCTGCAAGGCATTACTTTTTGCAGTTCAGGCTGTTAGCATGGTCGTTAAATTGCCTTTGTGTATTGTGAGCACCTCAAAAATACACCTACAGATTGAAACAAGTGACCCTGGTGCTTTCTTTGTCAAGGCGTTCATGACAACATTGTCCAATACTTCTGATGCAATACCAATGATAGGTACAGACCTATATATATCATACATGTATATGGCACAGTTAGCGTTTTTGCAGCATATGTCAGTGCACAAGCGTACCAAATCCACTCTCTTTTTCCACTACCCAGTACTGAACGTCCCCTGACCTGCCAGTCACACAGCGAGAAAGCTTGGACGACCAGTAAAGCATGCTGGACATAGGGGTGATGGAGAAGGTTGTTTCGGGCCTGTTGTTTAAGCTGCTTGGGTTTTTGTGGGTTCCATTGTACTCTACGCTGTTGCTGCTGCTGTTGGCTCTCTTGGCTTGTAGGTAGATGAATTAAAGCCCCACACATTGACCTGCATGTCAAGTCAGGGTGACCCACAAGTGCACAGTCTGCACCTTGAAGCACAAGAGCAGGCAACCAGAAGCAGCAGGAAACAACGACCATCACATTCAGTCACCCAGCTTGACATCCAATCAGCTGTGCACTATGCTGTGTGGACCAGCAGAATAATAGGCACCTGCTCGCGATGCCTGCCATTTCAGACACTAAACCATGTCGACGGGGAACCTCTCCAGCCCTACTCATTCCACACGCAACACAAGCGTAAAGAAGGCCGTACGCTGCAAATAAACGCGGAAGGGCATACAAAGCAGTGACACTCTTTTAATAATAAAGACAATGATTGCAAGTGGTTTTGCTGAAACTGTGTGGTTCTGCTCATTGCTTGCTGCTGCTAGTATGAGTAGTCATGCTCATGGCTGTCAATTGAGTCGTATTCCTGAAACTGAAATCCATAAGCTACAACCAAACACCTCACGCACACCAACCAACGCATTTTAGCTGAAGAGTTACAAATAAACAGCAGGTATGTGCTCAAAACTTGTGGAACCATCAGTCGGACAACAACGCTTTCTCCATTTCACACATGCACCTATAGGTCAATCTTTAGGTGTGAGGTAGCTATTGCTATGGAAGCAAAGTACCTTTGTTGTCGCACCTGCAAATTCAGCCACAGCGCCTGGCACCTACAGTAACCAGGGTAGCACAAGTATTTGTTTCACTCCTCATGCACACATGGAAGCAATGAAGCATGTTGGCAGTCAGAAAAGACCAATTTCAGACAAAACCCTCCTCTGTTTACACCTCTTTTCATTTCCTTTGTTGAAGTGTCTGCAGATATCATACTAATCATGAAACGATGACGAGGACAACAACATCCATACAGCAACACAACAGTATGCCGTGCATATGTACACAGCATACACAGCTCCAGCTCCGCTCACAACCTAACAAACAATATGGGTAGTAACTTAGATGGTGTGCACAATCACGTAGCAGTAATTGCCATCCGAGAAAACGGCAGCTTGAAGGTGTCCATTCAGGCTGGATGAAGATGTACAACCAACACGACTTACTCGGGGGAGAGGCAAGCATGCGCTACGCACGTCAGACCTACTGCTGCTTCATCACACAACATTTCTAAACCCACCCCTTCTTGATACAGGTTCTTGAGCACAGCATGGCAGGAGTTAAACTCAGGAAGATCCCCGACCTGTAGGTGCAACACGATTATAGGATAAGGAGAGTTCAGCAGCGTTCTGTAAATAAAGCCAAGCACGGCCTAAAGTGTCTGGCCAATCATGTTCTGCATCCTAGACAGCTATTAGTACTTTGCTGTCACTTGGAATTTGACCCACATACAGCTCGTTTTTGCCCTACCATTGGCTGATGCTGCAACAGCACGCAACCCTTTACCGTGCACGTTAGCAGAGGCTCTGATCTCTCAGCATTACAAGACCATGCCACCTTACCTCCAAAGCAATGCGTGCATGCGTCTGGTACGCGTCAACTGTCAGGGTCGTTCGTATGCGCTGCACGGTCAGATCCTGGTTACAGTACAGAGTGCAGCAAAACTGAGCACATGGTTGCAAGCAATAGCATCATTGCATCATTGTTTAGAAGATAACAAGTACTTGCCATGGCAGCGCTGCCTAGCTCATTAGTAGGCAACAGGTGCACATCGCACCTGTCGTATTGATTTCAGATGCTTGCATGCGTTCGTGTAGTTCTCCTCCTGCACCCAGCGTGCCTTGACAAGCTTCAGTGAGCATTCCAAAATGTTGGGGGGTCGGACCTCTGTGATCAGGAAAGGTAAGAAGGCACCTATCTGGACACCTGGAAATTGAGTCGTGTCACACGATGCAATGGCATCCTAAAACCTCGCCTCCATCTTCTGGCTTTGTCCTTTTTGACTTGTCCTTTTTGCCTTGTCCTTTTTGCTTTGTCTCGTCGTTTCAAAATGGACTGATCCTGGTCCAACCCAAAATTACAAAGGTAGGGGTGGACGGTAGAGAGAGCTGTGAGAGGAGAGAGACGATTCCTCATTGCAGAACAGGCCAGTGCCTAACTGTAGAGCGGGCCAGTGCCTCCGCATGACATCCATGAATCCCTTTAGTAATCTGATTTCACATCCTGATATCGCACGCAAGCCTTTAACATGTCACCAGCACCGTCACACCATCACACATTTGCCGACACATCAAGGATTCCAACAAGACCTGGCCTTTTTAATAATTCTATTAATAATTCGGGTATGTCACTGTTGGTAATGTCAATTGAGCAGTGTGCGTCCGGACCTGATACACGTGGGGCTGCTGTGAGCCTGCTATACTCCCTTTCGAGCTCCTCGCATGTGCCCATTCCACCACTGGAGTGGAGATCCTGATACAAAACAAACGAGCAGGTTAGCTAGCGCTGTGTATCCCCCTGACTTTTGGCAGCTAAGATTATGTATACCGTAGAAACACGCCGCAAAATTTTTTTTTTGGGGGTGCGGCCAACTCACCCCCCCAAAAACAAATGTTTCAGGGGGTGCAAATTACTGCGGATTGGGTCAAAATATTTATTTATAATTCTTTTTGGTGAATCAAGAGTGGGAAAGAGCCCCCAAGACCCGTTGGACAAAAAACAATGTTAATGGAATGCACCTCAGAGTCTCTTGGTACATTTCTAGTCTCTTGGTGCAGTTCTAAGGGCATTTTGTTCCTGCGGATTGGTGCGGCAAGCACTGAAAAATATATTGAAAGGGGTGCGGATCGGTGCGGACAGGGTAAAAATAACCCTTTTTTGGAGGGGTGCGGAATGAGCACATGTTCACACGGTACACATGAATTGCTGATAATTGGCTGCCAACACCTAGTTATCACATAACTGTAAGACTGAAGAGCTTGGCTGCTAAAACTCTGTATGTACACTGTTCATACAAAATCTGTATAAAAACTCATGGACGCATACAAACATGCATGGTTAGTTGTGTATACAAGCACAAATGAGCATACCAAAATGTGTGGCAATTGGACATGTTTTGCTTACTAACTTGTATAGCCAGCCTTATTACTACTTACTAACTGGTATAGCCAGCCTTGTTGGATGGCATGCTTTGCTTACTAACTTGTATAGCCAGCCTTATTACTACTTACTAACTGGTATAGCAGCCTTATTACTACTCACGCAAATTTCATTGTCTCGTCCATATGAGTGAAGTTTGGCCTCAATCAGCTCCAGAAATTGCTGTTTTCAAGCAAAGCATGCCATCCAAGCGGGCAAAAAACCATGTGCTCCTTCTACAAACATCCTTTTTGAGACCTTGCTAGATCAGTCTGTAGCAATCTTGTCTATAGCAATATAAAACTCTTACACCTCAAAGCTTACGCATATACACATGCACATGTGACCAATCCCATACTCACATGAATGCGAACCACGCAAATCATCCACTGCACACTGCCCATACCTGCTGCTCATCACCCTGATCCCCGCTCCCTTGGCAGCCAGCAAATCTACGTTCCCTGTAGCACAATAAATACAAGTTCCAGCACAAGAATGTAAAAAAGTGTCATCGCTGGTTTGCGTGAATCATTCTTGCACGTCAATTAAAGCAGGCAAGACAGGCAGCGAGGACCCAGAGGCATGCCTGTTGCTGAGCGCAGCACGTCGAGGTTTTTGGGGGGAAAGAGAAAGGCTAGTTTGCAAGACTTCCTACTAAAATGTGGGAAGTGGTTTCGTTGCCTGTGCCATTTCCTATCTGACCTGAGGCGCCGCCTCGCAGCTTCCTCAGGCCCGTCAGGAATGGTGGGAGTGGTGAAGCTGGCACGTTGCATTTGTAACGGATGCTTCTTGTTGTAGCTCGCCCTGGGGTTGACTGCTGGACTGGGATCCTTCTCCTCTTGCTGCCGGGCAACGTGCTGCATGAACTTGAACAGGCGCCCCTGTTGTAACGCGAATTTCTTTATATAAGTGACAAACGCTTGTTGTCAGATGTGTTGTTCACCATTCACGGGCAAGGTGCGCAGTGTGGGATGCAGGACAAAAGCGCCAGAACACCCTAAACAGACCGCGCTCACCTCCAAATGTGCCTTGATGTTGGGGTCTTTTGCCTTGTCGATTTTTTTAGACAGCTTTGTAACCTGTGTGTGTGTGTGTGTGTGTGTGTGTGTGTGTGTGTGTGTGTAGGTTCATTGTGTGTAATGACTAACACAAAAAGCATGCGTGCAGGCACAATGCTCAATGCTGCGGCTTCCGTGTATGTGATGTGTGCGTGTGTGCGTGCGTGCGTGCGTGCGTGCGTGTGTGCGTGCGTGTGTGTGTGTGTGTGTGTGTGGGTGGGTGGGTGCGTGTGTGTATGTGTGTGTGTGTATGTGTGCACGTGTGTGTGTGTGTGTGTGTGTTTGTGTGTGTGTGCGTGTGTGTGTGTGTGTGTGAGAGAGAGAGAGATAGAGAGAGGTGTGCACGCGTGCATGCGCGCATTTGAGCTCTAACCTTGACACAGCTCTCAGCATCCAGTCCCCAGCTATCATCAAACTTCCTTTTCTTCCCCATTCTAAGAATAAAAAACATGCAATACCGAAGCAGATATTTAGGAAGGTGTTGGGCGTAAAAAAGGGTGGTGAAAAATCCACACCCCAGCCGGACCTAGAACTGTGGCTGAGGCCGCTGCTAATTTGGCTTATACACTGCACCTCTGATTTCAGAATGTGGCACGCGTGTGTAAAAGGGTTGCAGTTTGCACGTTAGTTGGATTTGCCAGCCAAAAAAAAAAGGCGGGCCAGTCGTAATATGGGGTTTGGGCCTCAGGGGGTGGCCCATAGTGGGTAATGAGATAGACGTCTCACTTCTGGTGGCTGATGAAACCCGTTGTTCTAGAACTCAATTTAAATTCCGCCAGCAGCTCATGATAAGCCAGACTGGCGCAGAATGTTGTTATGGATAATGCCAAGCTACGTGAAGCAAATAAAGAAACAGCAGGCTTGTGGGGCCATGTTTGACTACTGTTAAAGCAGATGTCGTTGTGTCTGCGTTGAGAAATGGAGGGAATGGGGGCTAGGATTATGTGGTTTCCTGACACTTAAAGTCGGTAATGGCACCCTTAGTGGATTATGCGATTCAATTATGCGGTTCGCCACACACAGCAGGCAAGCATAGAATGCGGGGGCAAGTAGCGAAAAAGTCTCTGATCAGCCCTGGAAAGTAGCAAAAAAGTCTCTGATCAGCCCTGGCTAGAACCATACTATCACAGCAGGCACATGGCGAAATGCAAGTACGGCCAATCACTAGCCAGCCAGACTTGCATGAGCAACGTGGAGAAGGTAAAATTTTCATCCAAACATCCTGGGCCGCAAATGGTTTGGCTGACCTACCCACACATGACTAAGACCAGCTGCATTCGCTGTCACCTGAGCAGCTTTCATGTGCAGTAGCGCGATTTCAGGATTGGACAATAACATACGCAAAGGAGATGGCGTAAATTCCTGATACCTCTGTGGAAATACTGCTTGTTGGATCCTTCCACTGGCAAATCCAAACGAAAAGCACAATCAGACGTGCCTTGACGACTGCACCTGCCTGAACAAAAAGTCCTCGACACAACACCACCTACCTTTTCTGTGGTCTAGCTGCCGCAGACTGTACTTACTCCAAGCAGTTGGAGCCCAGGAGTGTGACCTGGGGTTGGGTACAAGGTGTGATGTACACTCACCCACGTGACAGACCTAAATACAACAATGATTGGCCATGCGCAGTCGGGGATTGTGTGCATGTTTGTTATATATGCAATTGCATGTACATATGTCGGAGGCGTGCATTTGCCACACTGCCTTTCATATCTGCCTACTTTGTGATGCAGGTGTGTACAGTATTTGAACGTAATTTTATGCGTGCATAAAGCGTGCGCAGTGCAGTGTCTGAACAGGTTCTCACCTGCGAGTATAATGGCCATGGCATCGTCGTGGCCAGGGTCGCAGTCTAGCCAGACGTAGTGCATTTGAGCTTTCTAAATTACCCCTTGACCCGGAAGTCCGTGTATAACCTGGTAGCAAGAAGGCAAGCCAGCATAACATAAGGCACAAATCAAATTTCTCATCTTAACGTGTCTGTGGTAAGTGTTTGGACATGAAGACACGCCTATACCAGGTAGTAAAGGTGCAGTGTAGTGCCTGAGTCTGCTAATGCAAGCCAATTGTGGCCTTTACCTTTGATATGTTTTCTGTTGCATTAAAGACATAATTCAGCTATCAGGATTAGTCACAAATCATTCCTATACCAGCGAGCGGATTATTTGTGTGTCCTCGGCATCCTATTGAGCAATGTGCCTATGGGTATTGTATGCCAAAAATTGTCTTAGTGGGGCCCAGTATATGTATAACAGTCTGGCTGAGCAGTATATGTATGACTGAGCGGCACCCTGGCTATCTTTTTTAAGCGAATCCATTTTATTTTGGGTGGAGGAGAATTACACTGTACTTGACACAGAGTGATCCTCTTTCCATATTTATGAGGGAAGTGGTGTTCTCTGTAAGCAAACACCTTGCATGTTTTCTCTTTTGTCTTTCGTAATACACCTTGCATGTTGGTGAAACACCTTGCAACTCGTTGAAACTCTTTTGTGGTACACCTTGATAGAGGTCATATTTGGGTTGCTGCAAAAATTACTGTGGACAAATGCTAATGCACATTTATTGCCTGCGCCAAAGCTGTAATAATTGTTATGATCAGGCTGACCAGGCTACACTCAAAAGGCAGCAGCGGGTGTTTGTACCCTGGACATGCCTTCCCTGGCAAAATAAATCAACGATAAACTGTTGGAACCAAGGAACCTCAGACGATCAAAGAACAGAAAAACACTCCCAACATTGATGAAGGAATTGGAGCCGCTTTGGTACCGGGCACCATAAAACTCCTTCACCACAAAGGAAACAAACGAGGTCAAAAGGGATCAGCAGGGTTGCAGGCTTGACCTGAAACCGGCCCCTGATGACAGTTGATGCTAGTTTGGCAGCATGATTTGCAGTATGCATAAGGAGCTTGGAGGCAGATTAGTTAGCTCTTTGAGCCAAGACCCAGCTCGTTAAAAGGGTCCAATGTGTGAGTGTTGTAGATGGTGCCACCCACGCCCGATAGGATGGTGATGTGGAGAGTACAGGAAGCCCCTTGGAGGATTTTGTGCTGTTACTCTGCGGCACTCAGCTGGTTCGTAAGTCTAGTATTTACAGTACTTCTCTCTCAACCCTCAGTTAATAATGTGATGAGCTAATGTGATCACAATAGTGTACTAGGCTGAAGCAGTGTGGCGGGTATTGCGCGAAGACTCCATCTTGCCTGGCAATATGCGGCGTTTAGGTTTGATCCACCCAGGATGTTCTCTTTGTTTGTTCTCCCTTGTCTCATTCTCATAGATCACAGATCCTTGCTTGCAAAAGAGAACAATATACTGAAGAAGGCACCGGGGGGCAGGTCTGTGTACGTTTAGTTAAACAGCTGTGGTACTGCTTTGCCTCGGCATGTACTTTAGAACTCCTGGCGTGTCCTTCCGGATGCGTGCCCTCGCTTGCTTTCTAATTAGCAGGTTAACAATTGCCAGTGTAAACACAAGCACTATTGTGCAGCCATTAATGTGAACAAGCCATCCTTTACTTATAGGGTGGCAGTGAGCCCGTGGTTTGCCAGTACAGACATCTTCTTGGACAAACAAGGTAAAGCTTTGATCTGTGCCTGTTACGTTGCAACCCAGAGTGTCATCAATATTTCAAACGGCTTGATTCGTGCCACTGATTCTTTTGTATTTGAATTTCAGGTGCACACGCGTTGAGAGGGAAGGAGTATCTGAACAGCACCTTGCCAAACGGTTTGGCATCTTTGGGTCGGTTATCATCTGTGTATTCAGTTCAGTGAAGACTTAAGAATCTGATCAAATAACTAACGCGGTATACAATTTTCCCTTGCAGGAGGTGCAACTGCACGCAACGCAGGTTGTGCTCCCTACTGTGGAAAGGCAGCCGCCGCTGGAGCTTGAGATCCCCTGTAGTGTTTTTGTGAAATACCTAGGAAACGTCAGATGACCAGCAATTGATTATCCCTACGTTAACTAACGATGGCTTTGCCATTGCGTTTTTTTTATGCTGAGACACAGGAATGATTTCAAACCTCAAATTAGAACAGAACAAACTTTCAAGCCAGATGCAACACCACATCCTTTACCTACAGAAAAAGAAAAAAAAATGTACGCAGGCAGTGAGTTTCACTCTCCACGCTAATTGAGGAAACGGAGCCACTTTGGTACCGGGTACTGTAAAACTCCTCCACCAAAGGAAGAAGAAAATACCAATGAGGATCAGGAGGGCTGCAGGCTTGACCTGAAACCGTCTCCTGATGAGTGTAGACCATAGTGCTAGAAAGGGCAATGTCTGGTATGAACAAGTTTGGCAGCGTAATTAACAGAATGAACATAAAGCTTGGAAGCAAGTTCTGCCACTTACCTGTATCTGCCACTTATGCAGGAGAGCTGCTCTCACTAGATGGCCTGCCATTCTTCATATATGGCTATGCAACCAAAAGACATATTTCTACCAAGCAAACACGAAATATCCAAGAATGGAAATCGATACTCATATACTCTTTGTGGTATACAGGCCTTTGCCAACCGCCCGGTTGAGGAGCACTTTTCAAGAGCTTCTCCCTCTGTATGTTCTCCAGGCGCGAGGATGTTGCGTGGCTCTGATGCACCGTTGGGTGGCACAGAACATGAAACGACATCCTTTCCTATTCCACGCCAGATGTTTATGCTATCCGGTGGGGCTCTGGCTAGTGTGAGCGCTAGACGAAAGCATTTCCTTCGCGCAAGCCACTGTTCAACAGCGTCGGCGTAGACTTTTGCTTTTTACTTCTTTTACTATCTGTGCCCTTTCATGCTAGCTATGCCCATGTCGCGGCAAATCGCAGCACCACCAGCTTGCTTAACAAGGAAAAGTACAGAAGACACTGAGAGAGTCGGTTTGTTATTAAAGGGCGCCATAGTAAGACGTCTGACTGTCAGCTCTAGAGTCTGCCAAAATATCATGCTACTAAGAATATGAGTGTAAGTGCGAGGCCAAATGTAGGTGGCGCCCTCACTAATCCCAGGGGAAGTTCCTAGACGGCGGGGCGGCTGTATCCATACCACTGATCCCCCATGAGTCACCATCGCATAGCATCATGGTGCCCCAAAGCCAATCGGCCCCATTCAAGTACATAATGGATATGGAACGGTAACAGGAGGCGGAGCAAAGGGGCATCCCTAACCCAGCCCTAATTCCCCTAAAATGAGATTTACTTTAAGATAGAAGAACCCAGAGGAACTGAGAATGAACACCACCAACATGCATGGAATAAAAAGGTGATCATCAGCATGTGCTATGTGTTCGCACCAACTGGTGACTACCACTGTTAAACCTTCAAATTCAGCCATGGAATTTACAACGCGGAAATTCCAAGGGACAAGTGCAGAGTCTTTGTTATGGAGGAATGTTACTGAAGCAGAACGCTCAGCATTGAGAAAGTTACTAAAATGCTACAGGATCCGCGTCATCTGTAGCCCGCAAAGCCTAGCAGTGAAGCCACTAAACCTCCTCCGTCATCATCTGAGTCTTCTTCATCTTCACCGCTTAAAGTGGGGAGTCCCTCTTTAGTCCACCTGCAGAAGAAAAAAAGGATCTTGATCTGACATGCAAATCAGAAACCAGTTTGAAAATATGTGAATGGGGCAAAACATCTTGGGCAGTTGTAGTGTTTGGTGGGGTTCTGGATAGTGCAAGCGATAGTTAAGAGTCTCTCTTTGGTGCACGCTGATGTTATCAGCATAGACATTTCCTACTTTATCTGCGCCAAACCAAACGGCTGGCAGTGGTGAACTATGTTAGGTAGTACAATTCAAGTGCTTGGTTCAAACCTGAACTAAATAGGTAAACATACAGCATTTGCCTTGAGCTCACACACCTGCTTAATCCGCCTGTGACATGGCATATCTTGTTACTGCTCACCCCACTTTGTAGAAGGTAATAGACCGCTTTTAATGATCTGCAACAATAATTATGTGTGGGAAAGTGTCAATAATGGTTATAGACTGGGAGGAAAACCCGCAAACACGATTGCATTTAAACCTATTGGCGTTTTTAATTTTGATTTTGGCCTTATAAGGAATTTTTAGCCCAGGAATGCTTAAAAATACAAAGCATATTTCTTATTTTACCGTTTTGGACGTCCAAATAACCGTATGACACATTCCTGATATAACCTTATTTTAGCCTTGCACAACACAGAAACAACGCACAATGTGATGATCTTAGTGTCTAATAGCTTAATTAAGAGGGCGATCATGATCTCGTCAAGACGACAACATTTGCATCAACAAACAGGCGAGGGAAACTTTCCTTTGCTATCGAAGCCTTTCATCTAAGACCCAATCTCAACCCCTAACTCCCACAGACCGTCCCCTTAGCTGTTGGGTGGAGAAGTTTGACATTACCCAGCATATATGGCCCCGTTCCCTTTGTTTGTGTGCGGGATGCTATCACTAACTGCACAGTTTATTATGTTTTGACTGACCTGCTCTGGAAGCCCTTGTCATTGCCGGCCTTGCTTTCGATGCTGCCTCCTGACTCACATATGACTATGAGCTCTCGTCCTGCACGCGAAAGCAATCGCAGACTTGAGCATGAGTGTTAGCCGATGAACCGCAAGATGTGAAACTAGGAACAAGGCCCTGTTCGCAAGAAATGTATAAGAGCAACAGCAGCTTGTGACGGTATAAGCCGTAGAATGCCATTTTGTATTGATCTGGGCCAAAAGGTCACCTGTGCGTAACGCTGCCTGAGCTTGCTCAGCAAAGTCAGGGTACAGCTCAGTCCTACACAAGAGCACGAGGGAATTAAAGGGGAGCGCTTAGAGCAAGCTCATTATAAACAAGGCAGCGGTAGGAAAGTAGTACTCAGTTGTAGGTACCCGTAAACACCAAACGATGCAAATCCGGCACGCCTGATGATGGAGGGGAGGTCCCTGCGTAGCAAATAAAAGCAAATACGTGTCAGATTTCTTATTCCCCTATTGAGAAGAGGGAGGGGAAGTGTGCTGCTTTATGGCAAGCTTTCACCCACCATTTTTGGATTGGAATGAACAGGGGGACATTTTTTGAAAAGGCAGGGCGGGTCTCCTCAAACTTTCCAGGCAGCCTGACGTCCAGCAGGACTGCTTGTCTAGAATAGAACAAGATAGCAGATCAGATTGGTGAACGTGCAGACTATGAGGGTGATAAGTTTGCTGGAAAGGGACGTAGGAGGGACCAGGAGCCAGGAGCAGGTTCTTATGCGCAATGAAAAGCAGTATGCAAACAACAGTAGCACTCACTTTCGCTTTGCACGTGTGAAAGCTGCGTCGGGATTGATTGTTCTTAGGTTTGCCTCTCGTAACACCGGTAAAATCTCTTTGTTCCTGCAAGGCACATCAAATTTTGCGAGCAGCTTGCTTTCTCTCCCTCGGCTGTGTAGATGTGACTCAAATTTGGTGGCACACAAGTGCTCCTTTCCTTCGTCATGCTGGAGGTGTTAACATTAGTTAAGGGATAAAGGGGGGATTGAAGCCAAAGCAAGGTAAAATTTCAAATTATCCTGCTACAGTCAAGGGGCAATTTCTTATACCATAAAACTGGAATCAACCTAGCTTCAAACCAAAGCAGAGATTAAAAGCTACCAGAGCATGTGCTTCAATTTAGGAAGGTCGCCCTGTGGAGATTTATATTTGGAGGTCTCGTAGCAGTGAGCTTCAATCACAAGTCATCATGGTTTTCCAGCCTTAATGTTGGGATATCAAGGGTATATCAAACAATTCACTCACCAATCCGCATTTTTGGCATAGAGCCTAGGAGCCAGAAAGAAAGTTCCCAAAAACCCTGCTGCAGCAGCTGTATGTGTATGTGTGTGTGTGTGCGTGTGCGTGTGCGTGTGCGTGTGTGTGTGTGTGTGTGTGTGTGTTTGTGTGCGAGTGTGCGTGTGTGTATGTGTGAATGTGTGTGTGTGTGTGCGTGTGTGTGTGTGTGTGTGTGTGTGTGTGTGCGTGTGTGTGTGTGCGCGCGTGTGTGTTTGTGTATGTGTGTGTGTATTTGTGTGCGAGTGTGCGTGTGTGTATGTGTGAATGTGTGTGTGTGTGCGTGCGTGTGTGTGTGTGTGTGTGTGTGTGTGTGTGCATGTGCGTGTTGCACCTCCAAGCGCTCCGTACGCTACTGATTGTGAATCAATTGCTGCTGTTTGAACCGTCTGTTTTCTCCTGGAAGGCCTCAAGAATCTTGGCCTCCCACTGTTGAAAAGCAAGGGACAAGGCCTTGCATTCATGAGTTGCATGATGTATAATAAATTTAATGCTACTAGCAAGTCTGACCCTTTTTAACAGGCCCATATTGCGCCAGTGCACTCAAAAACTGGCACACAAAAATCAAGCAATTGCTAGAATGACAGGTACTACATGCGCGTGCACACACACACACACGCACGCACACGCACACACACACACACACACACACAAACACACACACACGCACACACACACCGCGCACACACACACACCAACACACACCAACACACAAACACACACGCACACACACCGTGCAAATACACATACACAAACACGCACACACACACACGTGCGCACACAAACACACATACAAACTCACATACAAACAAACAAACACACATAGAAACACGCACACACACGCACGCACACACATACATACACACACATACAAACATGCACACGTAAAACTCATACACACAGACACAAACCCACTCACACAAACACACACACACAGAAACACGCACACACACTAGGCACGCGCACACATGCATACACACATACATACAAACATGCACACACATACAAAGACACACGCACACATACACAAACTCACAAGCACTCACATGTTCACTCACTCATACACACATACACAAACTCACTCACACAAACACACACACTCACTCACTTACTCACTCACTCACTCATTCACTCACTCACACACACATACACACACACACACACACAAACACACACACACACGTACACACACACACACACAAAACTCACTCAATCATACACACAGACACAAACTCACTCACATAAGCTTAAACACTCACACATCTACACACTCAAATTCACACACGCAAACACACACACCCAACCATTCACACTGTACTCGCATCCATACAGTGAGAGCCCATACCGATAATAAATCCGTCGTGTGTGGCATCGAGCCCTCTCCCCTGTTCCAGTACTTTGCCCAGCTGTCCGAAATCCCCAGGCGCAGTAAGCATGAAGAGGGCGTTTTGGACTTCTTAAAGGTATGCCACAATTGCTGCAGAGTTTAGCCGTTCCCATGATGTTGTACGTGTCCTTGTGGGAGAACAAGCAGCTTTTTCATAAAAAACGTTGCACTTGTGTGCAAATGCAACGCAACAGGCAAATGATATGACAGTGGTGAGCCCAGTAATGATGGTGGATCCAGCTGCTTATTCACAAGGAGCAAGCCATTACATTTGAAGAGATTTAAGCCTGAATCTGGAACTGCAGTTGGGAAGCGGGAGTCATGGAGGGTGGCGCAGTCATGCACATTGAAGGCACCAGTAGTAGGGCGGTTTGATATTGGTCATGTTTCTTTTGCCGATGCTGATCTGTCGGCAAACACTTTGTGCCCGCAGGATTTTGCAAAGGAACGCAACCTTGAGACCAGACAGGCAAGTTTCACGCTATGCGATGCCAATGTGTTTTCCCCCATTTTATTTATGCTTGCTTCCTGCTTGCTTAAGGTCCGTACTACTTGCTTATATGCTAGATGCTATGATGAGGAAGTGTGCTTTATAGATAAGGTTGATTACGCAGGTTGCAACGATCAATTCGCACATATATATGATAAGGATGGCAAGGAATTGCTTTGAAGGGACAAAAATGCGGAGCAAGGCTAACGCATTACATTTTTCACAAAGCAGCCATGTTGCACTGTTTGCTGTATCATGATCACTGTTAGCCATTTCGTGGGTACACATCAAATGTGACTCTGCAATGCTGACGCTAACTGTGTCGCCTTGGTTTGAGCTGCTTCCGTAGGCTGTAACCGTCTTTAGTGTTTAGTAATATCTGTCTAAATGTCCTTGAATCCCCCTACGCTCCTAACGTATATGTGCAGGATAATGTTGGCAATTTGGTCATCTGTCGACCAGGGAGCGGGGGGGGAGAGGATGCCCCCCCTGTGGTCATCCAAGGCCATGTTGACATGGTGGGTGGGTGTGGTTCCTGTGCCGAACCAGAAACGTTGCCCAAATAAAAATGGGCTGTCAAATTCTTTGCATGTGAAGCTAGGACTTGAATTATTTTGGGAAGAGTTTGAACAAAATGTCAGGTGCGATGTTTTTAGTTTACAAAGGTATTCTTGTCATCTCTTTTACTCGCCCCTGTTCGACAAACAGAGGTTGCAATGATTCAAAGTGTCCATGAAAGCTGCAGAACCCAAAGCTTCATCCTTTTTTACAGAACCGAAAAGTGCTGATTAATTTACTCGCGCTTGCCCATGTAAAGAAACAAGTATGCGATGTTGCTTGAACAACTCAGACTGTCATGAGCAAGTGGTGACAGGCATAACAAGTACACAGGATATGTTCTGCTCTTTGGGCAAGATGCACGGTTTCAGAAACACACTGGGTAAGTGATTGCAGACTGTGCTTGTAAGATTGCTGCGGTCCACATCTGAATGCACACTCAGGTGTGTGAAAAGAACAAGCAAACCGAGCATGACTTCTCCAAGGACCCCATCCGTTTGGAGCGCAAGGGCGATTGGCTGCGTGCTCAGGGTAAGACTTGATAAAATTGGACAAAAGTTGATGAATTGGACAATCAATAGTCGGAAAATGAATATGCGTTGCACACACTTCGGCCACAAAAGCAAATATATATACCCTGCTCATTGTACCCAAATTTCTGACAAGAAATTTGCGATGTCCAGGCTTTAACCGATTCGGTTGGGTGCATTTTGGGCCGGAATCGCTCCGCGGCCGGGAGTCCGTTCCGCGTAAGATTATAATTGTAAATGCCTATGGGCGACTCTTTACAGCTATGCCGAGTTTCGCGGCGAGCTGTGAAGGTCGAATGTTTAAAAACGTGAAGGGCTGCAGAGCGGCACGTTGTGACGGCGTCAAAATGTGGATTTTTCTGTTTCGATTCTTACTTAATTCCGTTCAGGAATCGTGCAGTTATCATGCGCCGTTGTTTTCTGTGCCTGCATGGAGACCGACGAGGAGGAATTTGGCCGGCGACTGTTTGATGCAGTTTAGTGCCACTGTTAGGTACAAAATTTTTACAGCGCAGTTATGAACTTGAATAAATTTTGGGAAGCTCTGTCAGTGAGGGGAGGTCCGTTCGTGTAATGTTGCTGTCCGCGACTTTGGAGTAATTCTGGTCGCGTTCTTAAAGCAAGAACGGGTCTGCATGGTGCAAAGCGAGTTCACAGGAGGAGGCCTGTTCTTAAAACAAAGGCCTGCATGGTGCACAGCGAGTGCACAGGAGGAGGCCTTGTAAAACCGGAAACAAAAAGGCAAAAAGTTTTGCAGGTAGAAATTTGGGCGGGCAGAGCCCTTCTATTCCTGGAAGTAAGTTGTCGCATCGTACTTATTGCTTGTCGAAATGAGCATTCACTGAGAAATTATAGTCCAGCAGAGCTAAAAGGCGTTCTTGCACTTTTTTACTTTATTATTGCATGCTGCGTTGCATCATGTAAAACAATACCTGCAAGTGTGAAGTCATTTGCTGGTTGTTTGCTTGATTGCACTTCCGCAGCCTACCTGGGGCATTCCAGGCAAATTTGTACCCAGGCAATCTGGCCCCTTTATAAAAAGAAACCCCAACACAGATGCCAATCACCAACTATTTGGCTCAGGAATTCGATGATGTACTTGATATCCTCAAGAAATGCTCCAGAAATATACTGGAGCAACCCCCTTAATTTCTTAGATCCTCCCCCTGGCCCCCTCAGCTCAGAATCGACTCGTTTACATATCAATTGATAAAATTTGACGTCAGGATGTAAGGTTTATTTTTATATGCAATTGACACCACGTGGCGCCGAAATTTTGTGATACTTGACGCCTCCTGCTTGTACCATCTATGTGCAGGGAGGTCCACTCCACATGATCCTTGATGACTAATAGGAAGTAGTCACAAAGATATGATTGTTTTTTAGGTTTCGTTTACAGATGGTCCTTCCCATGTTGACTGCGCTCACATTGCTCACACTGCGTGCCCATCACAAACACTACTCAAGGAACGACCTTGGGTGCTGACAATGGGATCGGCGTGTGCACGGCGCTGGCTCTGCTGGTATGTGCATGTTCATGTGTGTCTTGTGTCTTGCGCGAGTATGTGCGTGTGTGTACAAGCGTGCTGATGAGTATTCTGCCTTGCCTTTTTTGCCTTGGCTGTTATCAGCGTCATTATCACCATGGCTCTCTCGTCTATGTTCCATTTCTAGGGCTGGCAGTTGGGACCATTGGGTCAACCTTTTGTGCTTTTAACACATGCTTATTCGTTGACCGTCTTTTCTCAATAGGATGAGATTGTGTGATTTAAACACGCTTTGAAGGCAACCAAATATTGGGAGCCCTGACTGTCTTGTTCGTCCTGATTTGGAGGGGAGCGCTATCTGGTGCCCATTCGATCCCATATAGAAAAGAGAAATTGCATCTTAGAGATGAAAAAACAATCTTCAACTAAACGGTCTGCAAATAAAATCCGAGCTTGCATTGTGTGCTTTTGTTTTGATTTAAGAGACCGATGCCAACTTTCACTTAAGACCACGCCACACTGCTGGCACCTTACTCCACTCTCCTTACTCCACTCTGAAAGCTTCTAAAGTTTGTTAAGTACTTACTACACGTACAAATTATCGTATGAAACAGGCCAGTGTGTGTGCAGAGCTAGGACTGCAATGTTGAGGGTCCCTGTTTTCTGGTGAATTGGTACAAAAAACTACAATTTCACTTAAATTTCATTCGCGCAGTCCGAACCACTGCAGTCCAAACTGCCCCCACTGGAGTGCCTGTTCACAGTTGACGAGGTAAGGACTTATTTTCCTCCTCTGAGGGCACGTTGTCTGTGTCAGGCCTCCTCTAGATCGCAAGACAACAAAAAGCTAGAGCACATTGTTTGTTTGAATGTGCGCCAGTCCTTTCCACTTCATGTATCCCGTGTCAGTAGCAGAGGAGAGTTGCATGTCGTTCCTTACCTGAATGGTGGGGCACGAATGCATGACTAGGCAGGGGTTTGTACCTGAGCCTGCCACACTTTGTTTTAATGCCTGACAGTCATAAACGTCAGGGCTCTCTCTCTCCTCTCCCTCTCTCTCTCTCTCTCTCTCTCTCCCTC
>Ga0307947_1001191_pt1 | contig 20190 bp, 19 predicted proteins | sample OrgLakmetagen232_FD_201840 | JGI IMG/M metagenome (GOLD analysis project Ga0307947, IMG submission 201840) | Saline water microbial communities from Organic Lake, Antarctica - #232 | ecosystem: Environmental > Aquatic > Non-marine Saline and Alkaline > Saline | place: Antarctica: Organic Lake...
CGTGGGTGCGTGCGTGCGTGCGTGCGTGCGTGCGTGCGTGCATGCGTGCGTGCGTGTGTGTGTGTGTGTGTGTGTGTGTGTGTGTGTGTGTGTGTGTGTGTGTGTGTGCGTGCACGCGTGTCTGAACGTGTGCATGCCCAGCAAACCTTTTGAATGCAATCCAGACAGGCTGACACGGTTCCCGCTTTCCTTCTTGTTCTCTGTGTGGTGTTAAAGACGGGACGGGGGCAAAACAATTGCATTTCCTGCTTACAATTTTATATATATACTATATAACATTTATATATATATACTATACAATTTTTGTAAAATTTTAAACACAATGGTTTAGAAATGGCAGCTCAAGAAGACAGCTTTGCAGTCATTGACCTGTCGATATCTCTCCATTCCTTCTCTAACATTGAATTGAGAAGCCAAGGGTGTGTGTCTCCTTTGGCACGTGAAATGACACACGCGCGTGCACACACGCGCGCGCACACACACACACACACACACACACACACACAAGCACACACACACACACGCACGCACAAGCACACACACACACACACACACACACACTCACACACACACACACACACACACACACACACACACACACACACACACACACACACACACACACACACACACACACACACACACACACACACACACATACACACACACGCATGCACGCACGCTCGCACGCACGCACACGCGCACACAACACACACGCACACACACACCTACTTGCACTCGCGCACACACACACTCTTTCTCACCCATACACTCACACCAATGCACATGCACATGCCCACGCATACACAGATACACACACATTCTTGCTCATGTATACACCTACACATAAATATACTCACAAACACACACACACACACACGCACACGCACGCACGTACGCAAACATGTACATACATGCACAAAACAGCATGCACTGCTTATTTGTGGCATAGATGGTATGCCGTGAGGACGCGGATCCTTCCCAATCCTCGTATCAAGGCGGCCTGGCCGTACAGGACTGCACTGAGCGGTAAGGGCCTGCATGAATTTCGGTAAGCAATGGGAATCATGGTGGGCGGCAGAATTGCATGGTACTGCCGAGCTGGCTTACCTGTGCGTCATGCTTTGACCAGACCCAGCTTGATCCCTCTTTCCAATCTTGCGTAATTGGCGCAAGAGGTAAAGTACCTTTGTGGACTCAGCATGAAGAGGACTTCACCTTGTTTGCTTGCGCTCACCCCTAAATTTTTTTGCCTGCATTGCATGCGCTCAAGCACCGGTAGGAGACCTTGACTTGTTGCAGACGTTAACGTTGACTTTCCTGTTGGTTAAAAAAATAGTATTGCAGACTATAACGTTGCGCTGTACTGTTAATGGAAACACGTGTTGTTGTATGATGGATGTTGCCTGCAGAAGAGTACTAGCTGCATCCTCTTTGTCTTTCCCAGCCTAAACTTACAGATGCACAGGCGCACCCTTATTACTTATTACACAACTGTGTTTCAGCTGCGTTTTTGGGGGTCAACCCTGACATTGTAACATTGTAATAGACTCATCCCAAGCCCTACCACACTGCCGCGCTCTTTTCACTCTTACCTAGGGCTGGTCAGAGGAACCATACATATACATACACGACGTATACAGGATACAGGGTCGTATGATTTGGCAGGGAAACCTCCGAGTACAGTCATAGCCGGCACCTACACATGTTCTGACCGACCCTAATTTTGCCCCCTTAAATAGAACAGTTCCCCAACAGTTCTCTGCTCTTTTCGCTCAAACCGTCTTCATCATCCTATACACAGAGTCATCATACATGTTATGGCACCATGATCCTGCTGGCAGGAAGGCCAGCACTAAACCTGTCCTCATCATACATTTCACCCTCACCCTTCCATTACGCTAAGCACAGATCCCATCATGCATTTCATCCTCACCCTTCAATTACGCTAAGCACAGGTCCCCCATCATGCATTTCATCCTCTCCATGCTGGCAGCAAGGCCAGCACCTCTCTACCTCCCTGCCTTACTCGTGCGTGAATACAATCCCAAACCTGATTGAGGACCCCAAACTTGGACCCTATTCAGATCTATCATCCGAGTTTCACATCCCAGCTCACATATCCGTCCTTAGACACCAAACACCCCCGCCCAACACATTAGCTTGACCTCGATAATTACCAATCATTTGAGGCCCAGGTGCTTAGGAAACCCTTGCAGTGGCTCCTTCCCTTAATTGACCTAGGGAGCATGGCCCCCTGTCTGAACGGTACTTTTTTTTGCTCCCTTTCTCTTTCTCTTCTGTTTCTGTTCCATTTCTAAGAACCCTCTATTCCCTGCCCCTCAGACAAAGTGGCGCAGCCTCTGACAGGGCAGGCGGGCAGAGCGGAGGAGGGCTGGTCCTGGCACAGCAAGGTATTCCCCATACGCTACACCCTGGAGGAGGTGCCCCTGGGGGAGTGCCCATGCTTTCAGGTGCGAGGTCTTGCCTCCTCAAAAGTTGGAGCGTGTTTGTATGCCCAATGCTCTGTTTGTGCGGCATTACACGCGCCATTTTAGGGCAAAGGTCAAGGTGTTTTTCAGACAGGGGCGTGCCTGTGCTTCTCTGTGTGAACCTGTGTTTTTTGCTGGCAAAGTCTTGGCAAAGTCTCTTGTTGGTAGGACCGGTTGCCTTGACATGCCGGTGTACCTGCTCACGTGAAAGATCTGCATTTGGCAGTGTAAAATCACAAAATCACGAGTTCACACTAGGCCACTCAATCTGCAACGCACTTAGCCTTACTAGTCACTTGCAAATAAGGACGTGCTACTGCTGTACTCCGCTTCAGGATGCAATGACCCTCACTCTAAGTACGACGCTACGACGCTCACATCTCACATGCAATGTGTGCGTGGGTGGGTGGGTGGGTGGGTGGGTACTGGAACTGTAAATCACGGGCAATGGGGCATTTGCAGTTTGCGACTTGAAGATCAATAAGCATTACCCTATGCTGGTCAACTGTGTATGTGTGTGTGTGAATGTGGTGCACAGGTGTTCCTGCGCAATCCCACTGAGCCCTTGGGGCCAGCCAGCCTGCAGATCGAGCTAGAGCTGCTACATCAGGAGGTTGACATCGTGAGGTGTGTGTGAGCGTGCATGTGCATGTGTATGTGCATGTGCATGCGTAATCGTGAGTCTGTGAACACCTAAGTAAGCAAACCTACCAGACCGCTTGTGTGTTGCATCGTAAGGCTGACAAATCAGGGCATGCCTTGACTGGTGGCTGTGATTCATACTCATTAGTTACTAAATAACTGAGCAGATCCCTTCCAAATACAGCAGGCCAAGCTTGTTGGCTAAATAAAATAGAGGTGTTGCCTTGATAATGACCCTCCTGCCCTGTTCCCGATGACATCACACCGGTCTCTCTCTCGCATTTTTAGAGAGACCAAACATATTTTTAGAGAGACCAAACATATGTGTATACCTTCTTCTTCAACACACTGGTGTCCATCAGACACACATACATGCGTGTGTGTACACCGTCTTCTCATCAGTACACACACACGTGCCTGTGTACACCGCCTTCTTAGTCAGACACACATACTTGCGTGTGTGCACCCTTTTCTTCAACAGGCACTCACGCTTGTCACCCCTGCCATGCAACCTGACCCAAACACAATTGCCGTTCCTAGCAGCAAAACCCAACACAACAAGCCTGGTTGCTTGTAAACACAATTGCCGTTCCTAGCAGCAAAACCCAACACAACAAGCCTGGTTGCTTGTAACGACGCACTATACTTAGGTCCTCTCATCAGCAAACCCTGGTTCCATTGAAAGACAGGGTTTGAAAGGCCAGCATTGCGACAAACGCCAAGCCTGTACTTGTACCGTCACTTGATCCAACATCGACTCTTGACGTACTTTTTTGTATTCATGCCTTGATTCGGTGTATTTTCGAACTCACCCGTGCCTCCTTGTCTCTCCCCCGCCTCACAGCAACCCGGCCATCCCAGCCACCTTTCGCCTCAAGCCTGCAGCCCGTGACGTCATCTGCATCTCACGCTTGTGTGGAGGCGTGGCATCCTACTACCCTGCTACCTGGGGTCCATGCTACTTTGGCCTGTGCCACATCACCTTCTACGCCATGCTGTCAGGCTTTGTGTCAGCACAGATGCTGTACAAGTAAGTGCAGGGACGCATACCACACAGATGCAAGCTGTCACCCTCACATACCCTGCGGTGTCTGTGCCACACACGTACGCTGTACAAGTGAGCATGGGAGCGCATTCGCGCCTGCAAGACGTGTATACAGAGCACGCCACCCTGTGCATGCTGTTGTGTTTGCACAGGCGCTATGCAAGCACGTGTGGTGAACATTGGGTTTTGGTTATCATCTCCACGACTCATTCTATGCTCTCCTATCAACTCACGTCTGTCAACATGGTGTGGGAGTGAGTGCATTTGTTTCTTGGGGCTGTGCAATACCACCTTTTATGCCCTGCTGTTGAACTTGTGGCTGCATTGGTATTACACACAAGACAAAGAAGGCAGGGGAGCATTTTTACCTGCTTGTATACACGACCAGCACTGTAATTTACAGTCTGTAAAGGGAGGAATCGGTGTAAGTTCCCACACCGGGCAACTCTCACCCCTAGAACAGGTATACGCATTATTTGTGCAGCCTGACGTCGGAGATAAGACTTTGACAGCTCTTACTTGACTGCGTCACTCCTAAAAAGTAAAAGGCAGCAGTTACAGCGTGCGTGACTTCTGTAAACATGTTTGGCACTCGCAGGCATCACATGCCTCTTTCAAAAATGTATGGCAACACTTAATTTACCTATCCTTTCCTTTATAACATGCATAGCTGCACGTACAGCACCTCACCACTCACAGCACCTTAGCTAGGACAGCGATAACAGCATCATGTCACTTCTTCACTACATGCACAACTACACTTACAGCATCCCATCACTCCTTCAAACATGCCACGCAGCTTGAGGGCTACCACTGGTAGAGATTTGCGTAAGCGTATATCCAGAATGCCCTCACGCAAGTTTGAGCGCTCACTGAGCCTTGCAAGCGCCAAGACAGAGGGGGTCAAGAAAAATAAGAGTGGGCGATGGCGTGGCCTGATGTGCAGCAACATGGACACTGAGCAGGTGTGTGCGTGCGTACATGTGAGTGTGTATTGTTGTGCGTGTGTGTGCGTGTGCATATGTGTGTGTGAACACGTGTATATGAGCTGACACCGCAAAAGGTGTGCGTGAGTGTGCGTGTGAGACATGACTCACCTACCGTTGTTGAAATCTATGTGCAAGCATCCCATAGCTGCACACACAAAAGCGAAAGTGATGATCGCGTCTGACTATGCTGCACATTTTCGTTGATGGGGACGAGCGAGGTGGTTGTGAAACACAGTTATCCACAAGTTGTACTGACCTCCATCTTTGTCGATGTTTGTGTGCTGAACATATGCAAGGACCTGCTGAGTTAATACATCAAATGCATGCATCCATCTTGCACCACGCTGAACGGGCTCTGCTTGGTTCACAAGTCACAGGCTGCTTGGTTCACAAGTCACAGGCGCTCACACATGCTTGCAGACACACAAAACATACAAACACACACACTCACCTGCCTGCACAAACATCTCAGGAATGCCTGTTTTTTAATGATGGCCGAGCCCGCTCAACACACCTTTCAAACACACGTTCAGTTCACACACCTATCTAGCGCCCCTAGCGGCTTAAATGCATTGCGTCAAGGATGCACAACGGAGACAGATGCACTCCCAGCACACAACACAAAGCAGCTCGGGGGGTGCACACACTGTGCATGCAGGTGCTGGCCCCGTTTCCAGCAGCCGAGCTGTTGAACAGGGCAGATAGCATGAAAGATGAGGCGTCTGTGATCGATAGCTGTGCGAGCCACCCTGCTTCTCAGCAGCAAGTGGCACATAGCCTTCTGGAAACGCTTCAGTTCATGATTGGTGGACGGGAGGTGAGTGGCGCAATGTGTGTGGGAATGTTTTTGTGGGACAAGAGGAAGCCAGCAGCGTTCGTTGGGTGAGATGAAGTGGATTGCAACAGCACAGGCAGACATGGACTCCTCATGATAGCGCTCCTCTACCGTGCCTTGCTATGGCCGCACCACACAGTCATGCACGTGCGCATGCACACACAAGCACACACACAAACACGTACTCACACACATGTACACACACATGTACACACAGTCACACACATGGGCATGCACACACATGCACACTCACACACGTACGTACACATGAACACACAGCACACACATGTGCATGCACACACACACATACACACACATGCGTACACACACATACACACATTCACGCGCATGCTCACCGCAGGCAGCAGCAGAGCAAACTCTGAATGAAGCGCAGCTACGTCATTTGAAGGCAGTGTACGAAGCAATGGTGGTGACACAGCGGCAAGCCGTGCTGTCCATGAGCCACACGCTCAGAGGTCTGCCTGCCAGCTGCTTCCATCCACAGGTGAGCTGCTGTGCTGTGCCGTGCGTGTACGTGTTTGTGTTCACGTGTTCCAGCATAGAATTCGGACCTTGTCTTCTCGCACCGAACCTAGCCAAATGGATTGGAGCCTGCTGACGAGCCCAGTAGATAGTATGCAAGCATATACAAACATATGCAAGTCCACATTCTGATTCAGCAATTCCAAAGAGGCAGACAATTATCTGTACACAAAGTACTCACAAATGCTGAACTTTCCTGCTGTGATGCAATTGCATGAGGCCACTCGTTGCTACGCTTGCAGAGCTACAATGCGCTACACATGCTTACGTTTGTAGTGCCCATAAACTGCCTTCCTTTGCGACCAGCTAAAAAAAAGATGATGCAAGGTTGTTGGTGCCTGTGCCTACGCCACATTTTTGCAGAGCTACAATGTACTGCGCATGCTGATGTCCAAAGAGGTTAATAGTTGCCCTCCTGGGTCCAGCCCCGAGGCCTCACCATCTCCCCTGTCCCCTTTCAACCCAATAAGGTGTGTTTGTTGTATTGCGGTCAGGGGCCAGAAGCTTGGGAAGTGGGGGCGATTTGTGGCAGATTTAGTGACCAGGGTGATCCATCGACTGTGGGAGAGTGGGGGCAATTTGTGGCGTATTGATTGACCAGGGTGATCCATGGACTGTGGGAAAGTGGGGGCAATTTGTGGCGTATTGATTGACCAGGGTGATCCATGGACTGTGGGAAAGTGGGGGCAATTTGTGGCGTATTAAGTGACCAGGGTGATTCATGGAATGTGGGAAAGTGGGGGCAATTTGTGGCGTATTAAGTGACCAGGGTGATCCATGGACTGTGGGGGCAATTTGTGGCGTATTTAGTGACCAGGGTAATCCATCGACTAGTGTCATTCTGACGCTGCTGCTTGTATGCAGCACCAAGCGTAGCCTAGATGACCTCGTCTAAATCAGGTGTATATTGCATAAACACACATTTGTAGGGTTGGCCAGAACCGTATATCACCTTTTCAAATGCCGTATATTTATAGGTATATACTATATACCTTTATTCCGTACATACAGGGAAACTGGTATCCCTCAGATTGATTTAATATAAGCCCATTTTGCAGCTCTTGAAGAGCTGCATCCAATCCTGTTACGCCAAAATTCAATGTTTGAAGGGCCTGGCTTGTCCATAGCTAAAAAGACCCCAAAGTGGCCATTTCCAGTGCAAAGAGAAGTCCAATTAATCTAGTTACCAATGAACCTTTGTGATTAATGCAGATGCATGCTTAAAAAGAAAGTGGTCGCAAAGAACAAATTTGACTTCAAAGAGCAAGTTTGACTGTTATTTCTTGGAGTCAAACGTGAGCCTGGGAGTACCTGAAATACGTGTGCACCGTGTTTTTCCAGAGGTGGTCAACTGAGTGAAACTCCTGAAATGTGACTTTCTTGATACAAATCGTGTTTTTTTACATTAATAGGAGGTGGGCGGAAAAGTTTTGGTGTCAATAAGATGCCTGGGTGCACCAGTGTGGAAATCGGCCTCGTTTTTGGCATAGATCGCACCATTTTGCGCTCACCAGGGCCCAGCCACGGGTCCAAATTCAATAAAAATGCTACCAGGACATTTCTAATGTATTACAAAGTAATCGTGGGTATATAAAGGCTGGTTTGGAGGGGGTCGTTTTTTGACCAATTTTGGCACCCCTGATGCTGATTTTTTTAAGGTAAACGGCTGAAAATCAACATCTGACCAACCACTGGGCCAAATCACTCCTAATTTATAAAAAGTAGCCTGATGCAACTTAAATGCCGTGATTTAGTGCTCTGGTGTGGGCGTGCTTGAAAAGTAGGGTGCACGCCGCGGGAAATTGGATATGCGCCCCCCAGTTTGCAACACTCAAGCTCAGGTGCTGTCGGTAGGGCAGGTCAAGGGCTACCTTTGGGTGCTCAGTTTGAGTGTTGCAAACTGGGGGGCCCATACTCAATTCACATTCCAAAAATACCCTCATTTGGGGCCTTAGTTGACCCCCTCTGGTGTTTTTCTACAGAAATGCGGTATATGTATACGAAGGCACGGCGTGTATACGGAATACATACGCCGTATAATACCTATCCATTATTGATACAGAAAATACAAAGTACGCATACGGCCCCTTCTCCCTTTATTATACGGCGTATATACCGTATCATATGATACAGTACGGTATATACGCCGTATAATACCTCTGATTTTACTTATACAGATCCGGCCAACCCTACACATTTGTTAAGATCAGGTGCAGTTCTAACTTGCACAGCTTCTTGTCATTGTGTATGCTCTGCAAGCTGACTCTCATACATTAGTAATGCACTAAGACATTAATATATGCACCTATTCTTCTGCTAATTTAGTATATGCCCTCGTCTTTTGCCGGGGTATTGCCTGCGTTTAACCCACGCCGTTATGCTCACCTCTGTCGCAGCAAACTGGAGAGCGGCAAGCCAGACAACCACAGCGTGGCTGCTTCTGGAAACGTGCCTGTACCACCAAGCTCGTCATTCAGCAACGCAGCTGTTCTGGTGAGAGTAATGATGCAAAGCCCTGCACATGCTGAAAATGTGAACTTGTTTTTGTTTGGTGATAGTGGGTGATAGTGGGGGGTGCCGTGTCAACCAGAGGCGCCAGGGGCTTCAACCCCAGACGTAGTGGCGTCAGTTAACGTGCTTGCTCACATGCCACCTAAATAACTGCTCACCTGTACATACCGCACGTACCACACAGACTACGCACCGTCTCTCACGTGCTGAAAACTCAGCACATTGAGGAAACCACGACACACACACTCACCCACCCACCCACACACACACACACGCACACACACACACACAGAATCACACACAGGGTGAAGGATGCCATCCCTCCCCCATGCCTCGCACCCCAAAGTACGTGGGCAATGCACCATCCCCGTTAGCAGTGACTCCCACTCAGATTGCTGTGGCCACCTCGATTGCCGAGGACGCCGTTACTCCTCCTCCCTTCTCTCTCAGCCGCCTGAGCCGTACACTGGTACGTGTGGTCTGAAGGTCACTTCACTTATAATGGCTCTATTTATACACAGCTGCACAGTAGGGTTGCGCCGGCAAGGATTAGGAAAGATGTTGCATGGTTTTTGCGCTGCCCGACAGATGCACCAGCCAATATGGGTAGGCCTACATCTATGGCATGCGGGAACATGACCAGAGCGATGATGTGTTATTAGTCCTGCTTGACCACAATGTGTTGTGCAAGGTAGCAGGACTAGTGCATGAACTGAGCAAAAAGGACCGACTGGCCCTTTTTGAATACTTTCAAGTCGGTCAATGAAAGCGGTTTTAAGGTCGCTGGCAAATTTGCTGACTTTCTGATACAAGCACAGTAATGCATCCCCCTCATCACCACCACCACCATCCCACATCCCACCTCCTGAAATCTAAGCCGTTCCACGACTGTCCTTCACGCAAGGCCTGACTGACTGCATTTGGTCATGCAGCTTTGTGGCTGGCAAATGTGCCCTCTTGCTGTGCGCACACTTATTGCATTCCCCCCGTCACTACCACCACCGCAACTCCTCACACTCAGATCACTCCATGACTGTGCTTCACGCAAGGCCTGACTGACCGCACTCGGTTTAATGGCTTCATAGATGGCAAAATTAATTCCCCTGCCATGTACACGTGGAATGCATCCCCCCCATCACCACCACCACCACAACCGCAACTCCTCAAACCCAAATCATCCTACGACCGTGCCTCGTGCAGGGCCTGACTGACCGCACTCGGTCAAGCTTTGGTGGGGGTGGCGAAGGTCACTCTCCTTCAAGCGCATCCCCCCATAATAACCATGATTCCCACCTCCTCGGCCTCACCTCCCCCTTTCACGCTTCCACTCCCCCTATGGACTTACCTATGTCTCCTCGCCTCCTCACCCCCCCAGCGCCCATCACAGCTGCCGCCAGCTCCTGCCTGCCACCTGACACAACCTCGAACTCACACCACACACCGCCCAATCCGGTCGAACCTTCGTCCACAAACACACCGTCGCCGCCTCAGGCCACCGGTGCTGCCTTCTGCTCCAACCCTCACGACAACCCCACCCCCTTTCTCAACACTGGCATAGCAGCAACGGCCTCCGGCGCCTCGTCGCCTATGCCTGCAAATGGGGGCAAGGTCGTTGCGTGTGCAGCAGATCAAAACGGCGTAGCGGTTGCAGTGCCTAGACTGCGGTTGCAGCACATGGGGCACTCAGGGGCGGGTGGGAGTGGTGAGCGACCACTGTGATTCATATCGTACGGAAAGTGATGTCACCTTTATTTTTGCACACACGCACACATGAACACACACATGCACGCGCACATTCACACAAAACACACACACACACACATAAGGCAGTGCTCGGGCCCTCAAGCTCCTGAAACGCTTGCATCCATATGATACCCTGACCCTACTCTGATGCTCTTATTCCTTTGCCTGCAGGGGTGATGCTGCCGCCGCTGCACTCTGGCAAGAAGGGCAAGTGAGTTTAGGAGCAGAGATGGGGTTTTGACATGAGGCGCTTTTAAAAATGGAATGGCTGGAAAGGCAGGAGTGACGAGTGATTGGGGTCCATGGTGCAATGGTGCAGTGAGCCTCTTTTCGTATTGGGCTTGCTGCCACTGAAAGGAGTGTGCAATAAATACCTGCCTTGATGCAAAATGCTGGTGCAAAATGCAGGCTCTTGCACCATATTTAATTAATTAGGGGTGCCTGTAATGAGGTGGTATACTGTATAAGTATCTGCACAGAGGTGGACGTCACCCAAAGCCGACGCTTGCTCACAATTATTGACTTTACAAGTATCTGCACAGAGGTGGACGTCACCTAAAGCCGACGCTTGCTCACAATTATTGACTTTATAAGTATCTGCACAGAGGTGGACGTCACCCAAACCCGACGCTTGCTCACAATTATTGACTTTATAAGTATCTGCACAGAGGTGGACGTCACCCAAACCCGACGCTTGCTCACAATTATTGACAGGTTGGAACAGCGGAGCAACCATCTTAAAGGGGAGAGCAAGACAGCTGCAGAGGAGCATGCTAGTGCAGCCCAGGTGTGAGTATTGGCCATGGCCACACACACACACACACACACATATATATGTGTGTATATGTGGTATTTGTACGGTATTTTGTGCAAAAAATCACCAGATATACGCTCATGTACGTTGTACAAGTACGGTCCTGGTCGACCATACCCAGTTGTGAGTGTTGCAAGCTCCTCGAGAGCCGATTTAAAAACCATACCCACATCATCTGAACATTTAAAAAGTACTAGTTCTACACATAGAATCATGACAAAGAATAATGAAAACCAACAAGTCAGAGGTCAGAGGCACCTGTTCTGTGTGTGTCTGTATGCTCCCTTCATGTCTACATTTGCTGGGGCTTGATGTGCTGTTGTTGATGGATAAAACTTGACAAGCTACCCATTTGTAACAGGATTTCATTGGGATGTTAATCTCTGCATCATAAAGATGGAGCAAGTAGTCCTTCCTCCCAAGTTCCTATTGGGCAGAGAACACTTGAAGGGGTGATTCAAAATCAGGGACTAAGTAAGACCTCTGGTCTGATTAAGAGCTCTGTGCCAGTCACAGGAACTAACAGGACTTCATCCTTTGTGTTGCAAACAGGGAGCAGGGGTTTTACCAGGACAGACAGCGGAGCGTGAGCAGACCATCAGAGAGAAAGCGTCCTTCCAACAACAGCAGCTGCAGCGGAGATCAAGGTCCGGAAGCAAGCCTTCGTTTACAGGTGAATGGCAGGCAAGCTTTCCACTGTGCTTGTTCCTACTACTTCAGCCATGCTCCGCTCTTTCCTGAGACTGATCTGTCCTTGCCATTTGGATCCCACTTATATGTTAAAAAGCAAACCATTACATATAGATACCCAGAATAAGACAGAGGGGGGACACTGAGGCCCAAAATGGGTATGGTTTTGGCATGCTCCCAGGGTATGGGCCCCGTAACTGGCACGTTTTAAGCTCAGTTCTGATATGCAGGGCTGAGTCCAAGGATTCCAATGCAGCTGCGCTTGAAACATGCCAGTTACAGGGCCCATACCTAACCGGCCGCGGCTTGAACCCTATTTTTTGAGCAGCCATATGCTGTATCTAACCAGCCAGCACATCAAACCCGGTGATTTTTAGTGTTTTGAAATCGTTAAATAAAATAAAGACCATTGCAAGAGAAATGGGGCAAACAGACTAATTGGTTGGCGAGATATGCAAATTAATGTGCCATTCCCCCTGAAAAGCACCCATCTAGGGTACAGGTGCACGACGTGTGTTTTTAGTCCCGTCATTCTGTACGCAGGGCAACTTGTCTAAATCTGAGCACATACACGGGTAGCTTGTAAAGTCTGCATCAGTTTGAAGCTAGGTTGGGTCCAATTTGATGAAGTGACGTGTGAGTAGTTGCACCTTCCATGCAAAAAGGAGCATGTTTCGGCTTTTGCCCAGTGTCCCCCCTCTGAGATTATGACTAAATTTTGGCAGCAACCATCCATTTAGATGTATGGGGTATGGGGTTGTTTTAAACTGCATGCGTGGTTTTCTTTCCTTTTACATAGGCCGCTCAACGAGGACCAGAGGGGTTGTGTGCAGAAGCACCCATGCATACACCCTAGCCACGTGTACCTTCTGCACTGAATGCAGCGAGATTCACAAAATATTGCAATTCCAGGCAATTGTACTGGGGATTTTCCATTGCCTATATCAAAGGCAATTATATACATACATGCACACACACAAAAACACACACACATGCACGTGTGCTGTTGGCGGCACTGACGGACTGTATAAATCATGATCTAGTCGTAGTCAAGAGCTTAACACGACTTCTAATCAGAACAACAAGGGAACAAGTGCAAGGCTGCCAAGAGATGCAAGGCAAAAGCCCAAGACCGTAAAACACAGGATGAGACGTAGAGCATCGCTGATGATTTATAAATCACTGCCACAAAACTTCCACATGAATCACTTGCCCTTGCTTCCACCCAAAACAGCATGCCTCTTGTCGCTCCTAATCCCAAGCAGCTGGTGGGACCCACATGCAAAATTGTAAGCTGACAGTTGACGTGATATAAGAGGTGTTGATGAATTTTCTACAGGGGACAGCTCCACTGAGTTTGTCGCCACTGACGTAGCCAGTTGGCAGGAAATCCCAGACACGGCCACTTTTGTGGCATGGCTACCCCAAGACTGCTCATTAGGTGCGTGCACGTGTGTGTGTGTGTGACTGTGTGTGTGACTGTGTGTGTGCGCTTCTGTTCTGCACAGTGTTCAAATACAGCATGCGTCTTAAAGAGTAAGTTGGCAGGAGAAGACAGTAAATGAGGTACAATCTGACGCAGTACAGCCAGGGCACGAGGTATTTTTGTATGGGCTGATATCCTATTGTATAATCATTATATAACAAGGTTTATTGTATGGTAACTCAAGCTGGGAGGTTTCATATAGTTTCTGAGGGGTAGGGTTTGAAACCTCTGGATTCCATTGCTGATGTTATTATAAGGATAGGAAAAGGTGCAAAGACTTACTCTTCATCCTGACACAAAAGCTGCCACATCTACTTAAAATGGTTGGATTGCTTGAGCCTATTGAACAAATCTTCTGCTAAAGCTGGCTTCCCAGCTTGGACTGCCTGCCTTCAGCGTCCAGCTGCAAAGAAAGTCAAGAACCTTGAACAAATCCAGTCGTATTATACGATTACGATATTTATGATGTTTACTTTTACTTATTTCCTTATTTTCCGTTTTCCCCCTTTTCCCGCCTTTCAGCGGGCTTTCCTGTGACCTTTTAGCGGTCTTCGAATGCCATTTTATAGTATATAAATAACATGTTATGTATTGAGAGATACAGTCGTAAATACGCATATTTATCGTATTGATTACGCACTGACTCAAAATCCGTATGAAACTTCCATTGTGTGCGCATCCAAAGATGTGTCAATGGGCCTTTCTGTGTTGTTGTTCTGTGTGTGTGTGTGTGTGTGTGTATGTGTGTGTGTGTGTGCGCGCGCGTGTGTGTGTGTGTGTGTGTGTGCAGCAGCTTGGAAACAGCACTAATCAAACAGATACTGGCCTGACGCTAGACGAGAGCGCGAGGCTTTGTGTCGTTATAAGTTCAGCTTCTTTCCTGTTCAGTCATGTAAGCCAGGTTGCCCATCAATCTTTCTGGATCAAGTCTTTGAGGATTGACGCTGCTAGCTCACCACCTCTTCTCTTCTATTTGTTCCCTCCACAAAACCTGCTGCTCTTCCCCTCTTTCAACCTCTTCAGAACAAGTTGCTCCTGCTGCCGCTGCACAGGCGTTGCTGTGGCGTACTTAGATGCGGTGCTGTCGCGGTTAAGGGCTGCTGCTTTAAATGAGTGGGCAGTACTGCAGTGGGTACTGCGAGTGAGTAACGCCCATGCCACCAAGGCCTTCAAATGCAAGTGGGAGGAGGAGCAGCCGTGCCTGGTGCAGCCCTGGGTGGTAAGTTGGAAAGATCCATTTAAGTATAGGATTATACAGTACGGTATATACGCCGAATAATACCAGAGTGGGGACACTAGGCAAGAGCCAAAACATGCTCCTTTTTGCATGAAAGGTGCAACTACTCACACGACACTTCATCAAATTGGACTTAACCTAGCTTCAAACTGAAGCTGACTTTATAAGCTACCCGAGCATGTGCTCAGATTTAGACAAGTCGCCCTGCTTACAGAATGACAGGACTAATAAAAGCGCACGTAGTGCACTTGTACCCTAGATGGGTGTCTTGCATGGAATGGCGCATCCATCTGCATGTCTCGCCAACCACTTAGTTTTTTTGCCCCATTTCTCTTGCAATGATCTTTATTTATTTCAAGGATTTCACTAAAATCAAACTTCACTAAAAATCACCGGGTTCAGTGCGCTGGCTGGTCAGATACAGCATATGGCTGCTCAAAAAGTAGGGTTCACGCCGCGGCCGACTAGGTATGGGCCCTGTAACTGGCATGTTTCAGCTCAGCTGCATTGGAATCTGCATGTCAGAGCTGAGCTTGAAACGTGCCAGTTAGAAGATCCATACCCTAGGAGCATGCAAAAAGTATACCCCTTTTGGGCCTCAGTGCCCCCCCTCTGGAATAATACGGGGGGGGGGTCCGTATGCGTATTCCGTTTTTTCCGTATCAAAAATGGATAGGTGTTTTACGGCTATTCTGTAGATAATATAGTGCAAACACATATTCCAGGTCCTGCACGCCAGACTCGGGTTCGAAGAATCCCAGACTCGGGTTTGAAGAATCCCAGCAGGAACGGTCCTTTTTGCTCTTTGGGGTCAATTTATTTTCTTTGTGACCCTTTGAGCACTCCTTTTGCTTCCCACTTTCTTTTTATGTTTTTGCATCCATCATAATGTTGTTGCATCCACCATAATGCTTTATTGGTGGTTAGAGTAGTTGGGCTTCTTTTTGCACTGGAAATGGCCATTTTGGGGTCTTTTTGGCTTTGGACAGGCCCACTCATTGAAAGGGATTCACTGGACATGTTGCCCTCAGGAGGCCTCGTGTTTTTAATGTGTGTGTGTTTGTGTGCTCAAGATTTGATGCTTTGGCTCATAACTTTTGAAGCTCTGAGCGCTAAATCCCAATGATCTGACAAATCATTGTATGATGCCCTTGCTCATTAGGAACAGCAGAGGTTCCTTTGTCGTTCCAGTTCTGCCTTGTTCCCGCACTTTCTAACTTTTGTAAGGACACATTTGCTTGCAGTCTTTCCTATATGCCCACACAATGAAATCTCTTCCTGTCTGCACGCATATTGTTTGCGGTCCTTCTTTACGCACACACACATCGTTATGCACAGTGTTTCCCTGAATTTACACACATGTTTGCACAATTCCTTCTGTACATGCGCAGACGTACATTCATTCATACATGCACACACACATGTATGCATAGCTCTTCCAGCATGCGCAAATACATGTATGCACAGTCTCTCCTAATTGCACACACGTAGGTATTTGCACTGTCCGCCTCTTATGCAAAGCCCTTCACACACACACACACGCACACACACACACACACACACACACACGCACACACACAAACACACACATACATACACACACACTCACACACACGCACATCATACACATACGTGCACAGTCCTCCCTATTTGCACACACCTTTTCATGCACGTTCGTTATGATACATACACATACGCACACACATACGCACACAGTCCTTTCTGTGCGTACACACATATCTTCCCATGCACACACAGGCCTTAAGCGCAGACACCGCTGACGCTCAAAGCGTTTTTGCTCTTGAATCCAAGGCTCGTGCAGTCCGACAGGTGTGTGATGTGGATGCAAGCTCACCACAGGCCCCAAAGAAAAGAAGTGTGCATGTATGGACATAGACTATGAGCTGGCATTGCCTAAGTGATCTAAGGCCTGAGCGGTCATAAGAGATGAGTACCAAAGCATGCAAATGTAGTTTACATACAGCATACAGTACAAAGCTTGGTGTGCATAAGAAGAGTTTGTGCAGTGAACAGCAATGGGACACAATCAGCCATCAGCCATAAGCTGTGGTCAAGAATGTGATCCACGCTTATACTGACTGAGGAGATGGTGCAACTTTGCGACGGCTCAGGGACATACATAATTTTTATGTGCATGCCATGCTCGCGTTTATTATACGCAAGCAGTATTCCAAGATCGTTAATTGATTCAGAATGCTGGGCACACGCGTACGCATATTTGTCCGTTGACAACAAGTGTAACAGAAGTGCCCAACATGCTGCATGCCTTGGCAGCTGTGTGTGCATCAAAGCCAGCTGTTACAACCTCCATTGTGGGGACTTTTTCTTGTGCACGGTTTTTGATACACATGCAGGCACACACAACACTGTGAAATTATACTTGAATGCTTGCAAAATTACCATTACCAGTGGGCCAGCCTACTCATACGCACACACGCTTGCACATGTGCAACGCTGTTTGACAACAACACCTTGGGCTCTGCAGCTGTGAACACATCATGGCCAGCTGCTGCCTCCTCGGCTGCAGTGCATACGCAGTGCTCATAAGTTCTACCTATCGCAAGCTCTGCAGCGTTTTGCATGTCAAGGCCACATTTAACGCAACAGCAATGCTCATAAGCTCCATCACGCAGGCTCTGTAGCTATGAGCCCATCAAGGCCAGCTTCTGCCTCTCCAAATCCACCAGCCAACATAAGTGACATGCACGCACACGAACATAATGTCAGTTTCAATGCTTGTTCTCCTGGTCTTGCTCAGGCCCTGCAGCTACGTGCCCATCAAGGCCAGCTTCTGCCTCTCCAAATCCACCAGCCAACATAAGTGACATGCACACACACGAACATAATGTCAAATTCAATGCTTGTTCTCCTGGTCTTGCTCAGGCCCTGCAGCTACGTGCCCATCAAGGCCAGCTCCTGCCTCCCCAGCTGTATCAGCCACACTTGTGGGACCACCCAGGCCAGCAGCCTGTCCTATTGGTAGACGATTCACGAGCACCGCACATCAGCACTTGGTACGTCAACCCGGCTTCCTTGGTTGCTGAAGTGTTTGCACAATCCTACCGAGGCACCTGGTCGCCACACAGCACTTTCAGTTAGTCTTTCTGGCTCGTTTATGTGTGATCAAGGCCAGACTTCACTTGCTGCTGGAGGACTGCCAGGTACCGCACATCAGCGCTTGGTGGCTGCGATTCGTGTGTTGCTTAAAATGTCGTGTTGCTTAAAAAATGTCGTGTTGCTTAAAATGCATGCGTGTTGCTTAAAATACATGCATCGTGTTAAAATGTCGTGTTGCTTAAAATACATGCATGCAGTTTACCATTCCTGCATTGTTTATATACATCCTTGCAAGCGATGTGTTCGTGCCTGTGTTGTTTGCATAAACGCACGGTGTGTGTTGTTTCTGCCTCGTTTACATATACGCATGCGGTGTTATTGTCCCTGCCTTGTTTGCATACAAGCACGCGGTGCTATCATCCTTGTGTTGTTTGCGCTTTTACGTGCAATGTATTGTTCCTGCATTCTTTACATATGTGCATGTGGTGTTTTCAAGGTTAGCCTGTGCTGCGGGGTTAGCGTTACAAATGCCAATTGCGTGCAGACAGTTCCTGTGCCAACTGCACACGTTCGTGTTGTCAAGGTGCTTTTAATAGGCTGCGCAGGTCAGAACTGGATAAGCGCAATTTCCTGGGTCGTGTTCTGCATATGCGTAGGCTTGGCCAGAACCATAAAATTATAAGAAACAACTAACAATTGAATGGTTTAGCCAAAATCACCGTACATGATACATAAATCATATGTATATATCATAATTGCAGGGATGTGTCATACGGTCATTTGGGACGTTCAATACGGTGAAATACACATTAAATGCGGCGTATGACACATCCTGCATAATTGCATGGTTCTGGCCAAACTTGCGTATGCGTGATATGGACAGCCAGGGCGCTGCATGTCTGCAATCAGAGGAATTCCAGGATGAGGAGCTTAGTTTCTCGCTGCTTTTCATGTCTACAGAATGTGTGTGTGTGCCGGTAATTATCAAGGGAATTTCAAAGCCGTTAGGAAAGCCCGCAAACCCAATCAGTATGAAAAAGGATATAGCGGCATTTCAAAATCCCATGGTACTCAAGAACAAGCTGATTGTGCTTGGCTCGGACTACGATCTATTCGCAAAGACCAGACCGGATATGACATAGGAGTAGCATTTTGGCGACATATCCTTAATAAGCATTTTGGATTGAACCTTGAGTCAAATAACCAGCAAATCAACCCATCTGTCGATTCTGCAGATGCCGAGGTTGTTTCTACTATCGGATTTGACTCTACGAAGCAGTAGAATGGAGGTTGTATTCAAACCACAGGATTGACATACTTTGTTGATGTAGCTACAGCAAATGAAGCCGGGGGGTTGAGGGTTAGGGTTTAGGGTGTAGGGCTTGGATTATGGAGTTTAGGTCAGAATCTAATATTAGTAATTGCCTGCGCTGGTGGTGGTGGATGACTTGTGCCGTGTGTGTTGCCTTCTGTTTCCTTCTGTATCTCTGCAAATCTTATGGTAAAGTTGTTTGGTTCAGTTGGCTATCAATTGTTAAATTGTATGGTTTGTGGTGCGTCTTTTGCTATTGTGTGATTGTTTATCTGTGTGTGTGCGTTGTCTTTCCAAGTGTAAGCTCAGGGTGGTAACCGACAAGTTAATGTTCAGTTGACAAATGCTGCAGGGTTTGCCAGCACCATATATATATTTACGCCGTATAGTACAATGAATCTACGGTGTTTTTGGCAGGGATATCACCAAATATACGTTCATGTACGGTGTGTATACATACGGTTTTGGCAACCCCACAGGTGCTGCATTTACATCCTGGAATCACGCAGGTAGCACAAACGCAATGACAGTGACTTTGGCAGACCTATGTGCTGTGAGGGCACAGTGCACACACACGCACACACACACACGCACACAGACACATACACACACACACACAAATGCACACACACACACACACGCAGATACACACAGGATAACCTCCCAGTCTTACATGTACACATGTTTATTCAGCCCCCCCCTCCAACCCACCCCGTTGTTCAAACCGAAGAAAAATTCTTCAGCCCTGCTAATTTGCTTGGTTTGAACAACGG
>Ga0307947_1001195_pt1:0-12500 | contig 20179 bp, 15 predicted proteins | sample OrgLakmetagen232_FD_201840 | JGI IMG/M metagenome (GOLD analysis project Ga0307947, IMG submission 201840) | Saline water microbial communities from Organic Lake, Antarctica - #232 | ecosystem: Environmental > Aquatic > Non-marine Saline and Alkaline > Saline | place: Antarctica: Organic...
TTCTATTAACACCTTTTTTTGAGGACTTTTCAGCAGCCCAACCCTTTTTGCTGCAACAGGTCAACAACCAACTTGTTCATGATTTCCTTTCTCAGCACAACAATAGACTTTTTCTTTTTCTTTCTGGATTTATTTGTGGCTGGCCGAGACCAGTCAGCAGCCGATCAGCCAAACAACCTGGCTGAAGGTCACCCCCCATTGTAACCATTGTAACCATTGAAGCATGGGCCACAATGAAGTATGGGTCACAAAGGTGAGTGTAACGTTTCATCCCCTTCTCGATGTGTGAGAAGGAGGGGACGGCAGCGCACCGGGATGCTGCTGATGGATGTGTTTGTGAGAGAAAAAGCGAGTTTGTTACAAAAGGACCATCTTTCTGGTTAAACAACCAATAAACCGTAAAACCGTCACTCACTAATTATTCCATGAAAAACCACACAATTCGTCCAATACCATTGATTTAGCAAATTATCTTATTAGAAAATGCAAGTTACACCTCCGTGTGCATAGTCAAAGGACACCACAGGTTGATAATTCAAGTATGATGATTCCGCTCACAACGAGCAACACTTCCAAGGGCAGCTTTAATGAGTGGCACTAAGCAGTGTGAAGCCAGGATAGGCCCCGAAAATGAATACATTTGGCAGCAAGTCCATTCCCAGTTAAGCGAGGACAAAATGTATCAAACACGCTTATGTCGTAGAAAAGGAAGGACACAGACACCCAAAACTACTGAGATTTTGTGCCGTAGCAGTCATACCACCAAAGCTTAATCAACATTATTTGTTGGAAACATCGACATTCGCAGATCCTTCAAACTGCACATGTGCACGCGTGGACGCATACAAACACAGCAACCTGTTTAACAAGAAATATAATCACTTTCCAATAATTGTCAAGGATGCAGGCGGTCTTACTACGAGCAAAAGGGCATTTACTCGTGCTGAGAAGGTTTATAAAGCAAAGACAGGCGACGCCCTATGGCGTCCAGGCAGTGGCAAGAAACAAAAACGAAAGCAGTTAGTAACCAGAAAAGCAGGATTAATGTCAATGGCACATTGAGAACGGGTCTAATTTGATATTTGATGCTGTCCTCTACGCGGCCAAAGCATTTAGTAAGAACCCCATGTAAAATCATACTCACAGCACACTTATTTCTCCACCACTTTTGATTGGAATTGGTCACCCTTGGCAGTACAGAGGGCATTCCTGGCAGAGCTACTGTTTGTCACAGTTGCTGAAAAGTTGAGTGCTGGAACGTTGAGTGCTGGATTATTTGAGTGTCATCCGTTACAGGCATAACAATTAAGTAGTACAAACGCAGTCTACCGCTGAATGGCAAGCATGCCGCCCTTAAGGATAAGCCGATTTGATGAGCCTGGCTCAACGATGCGTGCATGTGCAGGGTTGCAATAAGCCTGCAAGGAGCGGGTAACACCAACAGCAGGAAGCTGAGTGGAAAGTCGACACGCTGTTGTAAAGAAATCACTGCAACTTTTAACAAAGCCTCTAATTCAAGGTAAGGGAGAGCGCACCCCTATTTGTGGGTGCCAACACGCAATGTGGAACAGAGATAAAAGGTAGGCAGTCCTGCACCTATATGAGCAATACACTGGCCGTTACGTGCGCTGCAGCAAGAGATGCAACGACACAGATAGCGTGCAGCTTGACACAGGCGGTGTGTGCTGTGGTTCTACAAAAGCCTTTAAAGACCATTTCCTTCATGCGTGCACCTCACACCACAGATGCTGTGCAGGGGCAATCATGCGGTCAAACACATGTGCTGCAGTCTGGGTGGTCACAGACAAACGCGTGACACTGTAATCACAGTTTGCCTCACACCACAGATGCTGCGCAATGGCATTCACGCATCACAAGCGTGTGCTGTATTCTGGGTTCTACAGGGAGCAAACAAGTCCCAGGAATCTCATGCTTCTAAGTACATACACGACAATCGAACCATCCTTTGAAAGGCCCCTGTGGTGAAGAAAAGCTACACAGGCAGCAAAAAACCACTCCCCACAATGATTCAAGGAGCCGCTTTGTACCAAGTACGGTGAAACTCCCCCATGGTGACAGCTATATTCTCACGTTTAAGACTCAAAAGAAGCAGCCCTTATGACAGGCTGGAGTCTGTCCTTGTTTATCCAAATGAGACTTGTTTATCCAAGATGAGACTTCACACACTTTACACAATAGGCGTTTGCTGCTGCTATCCAACTTGTGCATGCAGCGCATGGACGCACAAACCCATTGGCGCGCAAAATCTTCTCTGAACCACTCACCCATCAATGTATGCCACGTTGGTGTGGCAAAGGGCGTACGACCTACAGATCAACCACCTCCTCCCCTATCACCATCATAAACGACGACCTGCCTCCCTCTTGTATATTTGAAGCGCTGCAAGCCGGTCTGCTCGGCAGGTGGGCCGGCTTGGTGGCGGAGGAAGGCAGCGACGTTCTCGATCTCACAACAATTCCAGAATCAAGGCTTGCAGAGGTGCACTGCTGTTGCTGTAGCTGCTTCTGCTGCTGCTCATCTGCTGCCAACTGAGATGTGCTGCCGTGGCTCTGCAAAAGTTGGAAAAGGCTTTGTGAAGTAGGTGGAGATGTAGAAGTCTTCAGGCTCGCCATTGCGCTGAGGGGGCATTGGAGTTTTGCAAGCTCCTTGCGAAGGCTGTCCTGACCAAAGGAGGCTGGGCGGCTTCTATCAAGCCCTGCCTTTGCACGAGGGGAGGAGGACTGTAACTGATCAAGCACTGGGAGCGGCGAAGAGGGGGGCTTTGAGAGGACAGGAGGAATATGGAGGGTGCGTGGGGAGGCGGAGGCAGTGAAGTTGGTCTGCTTGCTCTGATGGAAGGAGGACGCTCTCAGTATCTGGATATGGCTAGCACCAGAGGAGGGCAGCGATGCAATGCCGCAGAAGTTAGACGACTTGCTTTGCAAGGGATGGGTGTTCCTGATAAATGTATGTGTTTGTGTTGCGTGTGTGTGTGCATATGCGTGTGTGTATTGAAGTGCAAATTTGTGGGACACAGTACCTTTGCAACTGCGATGTATCTCCCTAAATAAATCCGCCGCTCCCTGTCTATACCTGTGGCTAGGAGCATTTGTGGGACTTGGTGATGTCCTAGGTCCTAAAGCTGCATGCAATAAGGTCTGCATCTTGTCGGAGCTCAGTGGAAGGTGCTGATTCCCCAGATGGATGTCTGGCGTGTAAAAAGCAGAAGGACCGCTGGTGGCACGTTGAGCATGAGGCATAGAAACAGTCTTGCAACCAATGCCCTTGCTGCTGCTACTACAGCTGCTGATAATGCTCATGCTGCGCGGGGGTGTGGGCCCATCTAAGTCTTTGGGAAGCAAGTACACCTGACCGGCAGAGACAGAAATATTCTTGCGCCGAGGGCTAGCTCTGACTTGGGCATGAGTGAGCTGCTGCTGCTGCTGCTGCTGCTGCTGCTGGGGCTGCTGCTGGGGCTGCTGCTGGGGCTGCTGCTGGTGTTGCTGCTGGGGCTGTAGCGCAATCTTGTCCATGTTATTGTCAGAAAGCACATTGGCAGAGGCACTTAACTTGCTGATCTCAGGGGTCGCGACAGCCATGGGAGAATCTGCAGGAGGGTGTGTGTGGGAGTGAGTATGTGCGAGTGGTTGTAGGTTAGTGTGTGTATATGTGTGTAAGTGCGTGTGTGTATGCTGTGCATATGGTTGTGTATGGAGTATGTATGTATGTGTGCTTGTGCGTGTTTGCGCAAGCGCTTGTGAGTGTGTACGTGCGTGTGCAAGTGTTTGCGTATGCGTGCTGCGAGCACACGTGCGTACACAAGGGCTGTTTAAGCAACTTTCGGAAGGCAAAGCAGACATCCAACCTAGCTTCTTCAGCTGGTTTTGTGTGCAGGCGGTCGTATGATGAACAAAGGCACATAACTGGCTTGCATGCTTTGTCGCGTGACGAACCTCGGCGCGCTGTCTCGCTATCTGTGCTAGAAAGCAGGAACTTTGCTCCGTCCTTTACAGCCTGTAGGTTGCCAGGACTGTGCAGCAGCAGCGTGTCCAGTTGAAAATGAATGGCTGAGGAATGCATTCAGGCACTGTGTGGACGCTGGGCCAGCAGTTATCCTCTTGCCTTCTCAAGACTCTGGCTTTGACAGGCACGTTTTGCTAAACGTTCCCCAGGCATTAAGGACAGCACACATGCGCTCATGCGTTCCTTTGAATTGGGGTTCCCCCACTCATTTGCTAACTGCACAAAAGCTATTTTCCACTGCACAAAGGCTGCCTGGCTGATGCAAACACCTAATTTTTCCCCACGTGTCAAACTTGCCCAGGCCCAAAGCGAGCAAAACTGCCAAACGTGAACACCAGCACGCTCAATTCACCTTCTTTCCCCGTCATGAAAACGTTCTTCTGCCGATGTCGACTGGACGCATCCCATGGTTAGAAAATCGAGGCCCCCTTCTAATACCTCCTACAATTGGAAAATTGGAAAATTAGTAATATATATTATTATTGAATATTCTCGCTTGGGTTTATGCATGCGGTTATCATTTTTCGATTTTTAATTCAATTTTATCATATTTCTATATATATTCAAATATATATTCAAATTTTAAAGCTGTGTGGGAATTAAATTAAAGCGGTAGTTGCTAGCACAGATGTGACATGTCTCCGGGAAAACTCCTCCTTCACACGCTCATACTTGCTCTAAGTCAGGGTGCTTCACAGGATGCATCATCACATATCCTTCTGAAGGTAGTTTGAGTCACTGTTATAGGACACAAAACACAAGTGTGCACTAGTGTTTAGCCGTTACATGGCATGCACTTGCAGGAACTTACAAACACAAGGGCGCGGTCTCTGAACACAAGGCTGTGCCAACAGCTCCCAGCGGTGGCATACCAACAATATGCACTTCCCTGTGCCTTTTCCTAGGGTGGCACGGTGGTCAACCACGATAGCCATGCCTTGGCAGACGTGCTCATTTACGATGGTATTGTTCAGGGCGTTGGGCTGAATTTGCAGGTGTGTGGACATATTTGTATGCGAAGCCTTGCGCTGTTCAACTCTGATGATGGGCACATGCACATAGCATCGCACAACACGATTGAATGCACCACACACGCACACACACACATGCGCACACTCACTCTCACACACATACATACACCGAGACACGCACACACACAGACACACAAAAGTACACACACACACACACACACACACACACGCACAAACACACAAACACACACAGACACACACAAGCATACACACGCAAACTTCAAGGTCTCACCAGGCACAAAGGTAGTTGATGCCCACGGGAAGCTGGTGATGCCAGGGGGAATTGACCCTCATACACACCTGGACATGCCTTTTGGAGGAACGGTCTCCTGTGATGATTTTTTCTCAGGCCAGGTGGGTCCGCTAGGAGCATGTGCTGGCTCCTCAGTTTGGCTTGCCACGCAGAAAAAACTCTTCGCTTGCCCTGAGCCTGCACCCCCTCAGCAAACTGTCAGTTTTGAAACTTTCCCCTGAAGCCTACGCAAACCATTAACAAAACAGACAAAACGGAAGAGGACCCAAGCAAATAAGAACCTAAATCTCATACAGGGACTTGTCCACTACCACTGTCACGGCAGAAATACGTGGCGTGACTCTCTACCCCACCAGTCCTGGGCAGATAGATGATGGATTTCTCATACTTCCAACGCCTTACTGCACACTTTGAACCAGGCAGCTGCTCTAGCAGGAGGGACGACCATGCACATTGATTTTGCGCTCCCCGTTGACCATGATCTTATCAAAGGCTGGCAAGTGTGGCAGGTGGGCTGCATTTTTATCGCTACATTTTCCTGAGTTAATTATTATAGGTTTATGATATATGATGCAACATTATTTGGGCTATTTACCAGAGGGGATTTGACTGGCCAAATTCCAGCACATGCTCCTTCCCGTTTCTTTACCACATTTATTCATGCCAATCTTTATTATTTCAAGGAAAAACATCACGAAAAAATAAATAAACCGATGGCCCTACATCACTCTGCTGACCTAAGGTCACCCATATAGGGCCCACAGCTCCTCCCTGGGACCAAGTTTTATTCCCAAAACTAGGTGATCATGACCCTCTTGTACCAGGATGTCATCCTGCGTATTCATAAGTCTTACCTTCTTGCAGCTGCTTCTTGCAGCTGCTTTTTGGCACCTTTTTGGCTGACTTTCTAAGGGAAATGGTTGCAAATCAGTATCTGACCAACCACCGGGTCCTTTCACTCCATTTTTATTGTAATAACATTTGTTTGTTACAAGAGCTCCATAGCACCAATATAACACCCAATTTGGTGGCCTGGTAGGTCAGATGTGGGCAACTGGGTGTCAGAAAGTCAGGTTCGCGCCGCGGCTGATTAGGCACGAGGCACACAGTTTGTAACGATGCATTTACAATTATAGTGATTAATGTTTGTGATTAATTTAGGATTATTCTCTCAAATTAATCGCGTTTGATTTAATCACCCCTGAATTAATCAACTTGCATTTACAATGGACGCTATCAATTTAGCAGAATCAGGTTGCAGCCTGAAGCAGGTTGGAGCTGTTCCCAGGAAGGGCTGGAACTCTAGAATTGCTTGCATTGCGCTTGCATGCACTGGAGAGCGCTGGCAACTTTTGACTGAGTACCCGGAGCCTTTAATTGACCTGCTGGAAATTTCTCCAGCCATTCCCCCTTCAACTGGAGCTTTCCCAGCCTTTAATTAATTACTTGGAACTTTTGACTGCCACCCAGGAGTTAATCACGAATGAATTTATCATTAATCAACCCCCCCTCCCCGGATTAAAATTAATTCAAAAACAACACCTTTTATTAATTTATCACGGTAAATAATTTCTTTATAAACACAAAACGCGATTAATTAATTGATAGAAAATATCATTAATCATCAACCACCCTATTGTAAACGCACGGTAAGGCTCAAACAATAGTGCTTTGGAAATCCTGTGAAATGTCTACAGTTTGATGCCTAAATTGAACCTTGCAAACAAAGCGCTCCATGCACGGGGAGCATGTTTAGAGCATGCCTTTTTGGGGCCTCAGCCGACCCCCTCTAGCTATTTACTGCTTTTTTTCATTTTTCTCTTTTATTTGTGGAGGACTTGTATGATATTAAGTACAAAAGTGATTCTCTTTTCCTTGTTTTTAAGTATGAGTAATTTTCACTGCCTGCGTAATGTGTTTTTTCACTGCTTTGAGGTTAAGCATCTGCCTTTTTTATACAGCTTTGTCCTAGAATTGCGTTTGAATGGCTGCTTGTTGTATGCTTGTTGTAATATAAAAAATTCTACACTTTTTGTTCCTTTCAAGGCAAAGGCGTCCAGAAGCTGCATGGACTACTCCTTTCACATGGCCATCACAAATTGGAGCAACAAAGTGGGTGCCGCGTCAATGTGTTGGTTACCGAAGATAGGTTGGACGTCTATGAAGCTTTGCATTTTGTGCCAGTTATAGAAGCGTGGGTACATGTGTACACTGTGCTCCCTGTGTGCCTCTTTTTGTGCGATACCTTTCTTGAATACCTTTTTTGGATGGGTGCTGCAATGGATTTTCTCATCCAACAGCCCTCATCATTTTCCAACATCTATCATCAGGCTAGCTCTTTCTTAACACCAACCATTATTTGTACCGTCCCCTTTCTCTTTCTGCTGCTGGTTGTTCTAATGTTGCACAGTATGTGACCTGAATATCATATTCACATTCAAGCTTCTGGGGGGGGGAACAACAAAAACCCTCTCTAGACCTACAACCAGCTTAGTTGCATCTAGCATTTCTCCACACCATTTCATCCTCTCTATCCTTGCAACATAAAGCACCTTCTAGCAAACTATATCACGTATCTAACCCACCCCATCCCTTGGCACCATCGGCAATGGTCAAAATGGTCACAATGGTGACAATGGTCACAATGATCACAATGGTTTCAATACACCATCGGCAACCTACACTCTATAGGTGCTGCTACCTTCTCCCATGAAAAATCCCTGAACAGGCTCGTACTGTGCGCTAACCATCTAAATCACCAATGTTTCATTGCCACTCCTCTGATGCCCATCGTGGCTAGACCAGGCATGACATGGCCACACTAGCGGCCCAGGGCATCAATTCGTTCAAATTTTTCATGGCTTACAAGGTGAGGGCGATTAGTTCCATGCCTTTGTTCCAGGCTACCTCGTCTGTACAACATGTGTATATGGTTACAATGGTTACAATGGTTACAATGGTTACAATGGTTACAACATGTGTATATGGTAGTCGCTCGATGCACTAAAAAGCGCCGTTACGGCATAGACACTGCAAGAAAGTCATACTTTTGTCAATTCAATGTCAAAGCCTGCAAGCGGCTTATTGTTTCCACAAGCAACCATTGTTGAATGCCACAACATCACGCATCTCGGACTCTCTTTTGAAGCTTGATGGCACGTTTTACGTCGCAACCTAGTGCCGCAGAGTCTTTTTTTTGTAAGTCAAGTTCCTAGATTTCTGAAGAACAAATGCTTATGTCCGTAGAATGCGACAAAATGAGTAAGTGCTGCACGTGCAGGGCTCCCTTCAAGTGAGTGACGAGGAGCTCCTCAATGGATTTGCCGAGTGTAAGAAGCTGGGTGCCTTGCCAATGGTCAGTTGTGTGCTACAAAGTGCACATGCCCACGCATTTGCACTTCACGTACTGGCATTAGCAATGTCTGATATGTGGTAAAGATGGAAACTATTTGCAACCGTGTGCCTGAAAGCTTTCCAGTTACAGCATCAGACTCCCTCTAACAGCCAAGAGCTCTGAAGCCACTAGAACTCAGAGAGATCATCAAAACTGTCATTAGTCGTGCCAAAGAGCCTAAGACCTCTTGCGCTCCCAGGAGAACAAGGACAGAAATATACTGCCTTCCTACTTGATTCTCCTTTGTAGTGTCATGAGCGCCATCTCGGGCAGGATGATTCTTTCAGAATCCCCATGATGCCAGCAATGCCTCTGCCTTTGCTTGTTTGCATTTAACGAACGTCCTTTGTGTACCTATTACAAAAAAGGCTTAAGGGTGAAATATCCCCGTACTTTGTTTATTTAAGGTACGTCAACCCGTTGCATAGTTTGCATAGAAAATGATTATGTTAATAGTTCACACACATTGCTGCTGCGAGTCAGAAAGGTTCTTATTCAAGTTAAACATTTTCAAGTGCCCACATAATCGGATTGAGCCTGCATTTCTTTAAGCGTTTGTCTTGCTGCTCACCCACCCAGCAGGATAATGTGCCAAGTAACAAAGTATATGCTACGTCATCTCTTTAGTTCGTTTGGATTGCAAAGGCATTCAACCTGGGATGGCTGCTCAACCTTTGAGGACAAGGTAAACCTCTAAACAGCGTGCTTCGTCATTTTTTTGTTCAGGTACATGCTGAGAATGGAGATGCTGTGGCTTGGGGGCAGCAACACGTCGTTGAGAACCTTGGCATTACAAGTGAGTCTGCATTGTGCTGTTCCTCCTTTAGTTTGCTGAGGATGACTCTCATGTAAATATGATTGGCCAGGTCCATGCATTGTACAGAGGTCCAATGCATTGTACAGAGGTCCAATGCATTGTACAGAGGTCCATGCATTGTACCGAGTCCATGCATTGTACAGAGTCCATGCATTGTACAGAGTCCATGCATTGTACAGGGTCCATGCATAGTTCAGAGGTCCATGCATTAAACAGAGGTCCATGCATTGTACAGAGTCCATGCATTGTACAGGGTCCATGCATAGTACAGAGGTCCAATGCATTGTACAGAGGTCCAATGCATTGTACAGAGGTCCATGCATTGTACCGAGTCCATGCATTGTACAGAGTCCATGCATTGTACAGAGTCCATGCATTGTACAGAGTCCATGCATTGTACAGAGTCCATGCATTGTACAGAGTCCATGCATTGTACAGAGTCCATGCATTGTACAGAGTTGTGCTGGTAGGGAGTTTGTTAATGTTTGCTGAGGATGACTCTCATGTGAATATGATTGGCCAGGTCCATGCATTGTACAGAGTTGTGCTGGTAGGGAGTTTGTTAAATGCCGTCATACCCCATGTACATACGTGTATGTGGCTCTGGCCAATCCCTATGTCCTAGGTAATATGACAACACTTAAGGAAATTACTGCGGTGAAGAGATGCGCGGCCTATACAGTTGCTGCTCACAAACTAGCAGGGAAGCATCCGGCTTCATAATGGCCATACGATGGAAGGCGCTTCTTCACAAGCTTACTGGTCTTTGTTCCTTTATAATAATGATTAAGCAATGCACAGCCTATATAAACATTCATATATACGCATATACATACAAGGAAGGGTGTACTGCTGACCATGGAACCATATCGCTTGGATACATTTCAAGATTTTAGATGTTGCACCTCCCCCTCTGCATCCCTCTGAACCTTGAACGTGACAAGCGCTAGCCTTCCTCTTTTGGTTCTAGCAAATTATGCTCCGCACTACATCCTTCCTGTTTGCGTAATTGCGTGATAGCTCATAAGTGACCCTCCAGAGGGATGCAAACGACATCCATCGCCAGTCTCCTTTCTCCTTCCTTATATTTTACTCGCCAGGACAGCATATCGTTCCCTCATCTGAAAGACCACTTTTGGTTGAGGGGGAGGCCGCAGGGTGGGCCATGCCCACAACAAATACAAATGCACTCACACACGCATGCATACGTTATTGCACAATTTAACATTTGCGCTCGACTCGCGCACACACACACACACACACACATACACACACACACACAACATCACAGGTCCCGAAGGCCATTCCTTCTCCAGGCCGCCTTACGTTGAGGGGGAGGCCACAGGCAGGGCCATAGCCTTGGCCCGCCTCGTTGGCGTACCCTTGTATGTGGTGCATGTGATGAGCAATGACGCATTAGCACAGGTGGGTGCAGCAGAATGAACTCACCCTTTCTCCGCTGGCGCCTTTTCTGATCATTGTCACACTTGTGTGCCGATGTAAAGGCATGCCTGATTATAATGGAGTTCTTTTCCATCCTTGATGTTTTATCCATCCTAATTATGTCCTAAAATCTCTCTTCTAGAAGGCTGCTTGTGGTTGGAGAGCCTGTGGCTTTGGGCAGAAGCCTCTAGTCTAAACAGACATTCTTACCGGTGGAATCTGCTGCTGTTAGGTTGCCAAGGCACGCCTCAGGAGGCAGCATGTGATTGGAGAGCCTGTGGTTTCAGGGATAAGCCTCGAGGAGGGCTTGCTCAGGGATGGAAATTGGAGTATAGCAGCGCAGTACGTAATGAGTCCCCCTATCAGAGAAGCACGTCACAGGTTGTCCCTCAAAAAGGTGGGCGCTTTGCATGTGTGTTTATGTATGTGTGTTGTGTACGTGATGTGGACGAGTCTGTATTTGCATGTTGCATCTTATATATTTGTATATTTATGAGCGTACGAGTGAGGGTATGTGTATATGTGTGTGAGCTTGTATGTTCTGGTTTGCAATTATTGCTGAGGCTCAAGGGCATGCTGGCCATCCTGCTTCAAAACATCACGCATTCATGCAAGAATATATTGCATTTATAATATTATTAAGTCAATTTGACCCACTTCATTGTAGCGCTTAGCTCATACGTAAATTGTGAGCGCTGGCCATCTGCGTTGCTTGCAAGAAGCGTTTTGCAAATTCTTACCTTGTACCTTGATCTATTATTAAACACTATGCAAGACACACTTTGCTGAATCCTCATTTACTGTGGTCAGACATCTGCTTGTACAATCTTCTCTTTGCTAACTGCAGCCACTGTGTACTGAAGCAAGTGGACTTTGCTTTTTCCCTCCCTTCACACTGCAGGCCCTAGCAGGTGGCATACTGCAGCTGGTGGCCACCGACCACGCGTCCTTCAACAGCAAACAGAAAGCACTGGGTCGCAACGATTTCAGGCTAATTCCAAATGGTGTTCATGGACTGGTAAGTGGGCCAATGGCCGCCTGCTACAGTACATGGCATAGTGCCTGGTACAGGACATGGGCTAGTGCCTGTGATGTTTGTAGTTGTAATTTAGAAGTTAGGACTTATCAAATTCGCTCATCTCCTGCATCTGATTGTATCATCTGAACTTGTCCTGTCATAATTTTTGTGCGATCCTTGATGACCTTGCTGTCTAGGGTGTAAGTATTGGGCTGAGTGGTACCGTCTCATTGTTCAATGGAGGTTGGTCAACAGGAGAACGAAAGCTTTCTTTTAACACGTGTTTCCAACGTCAGGCAGTAGCAACGCCAGCGCAAGATACCAGGTTGTTGTGAAAATCGTGTATGTCATGGGTCATGCCCTACTTTGTTTACTTTTGCAGGAGGAGCGGATGCATATCACTTGGGACGAGATGGTCAACACAGGTGAGCAAACAACGCTCTTTTGTGCTTGTACGTGTTTGAACCTCGACTTTTGCACATCTGTGTGAAGCATCGCCTCGCAACCCCACTTCTTCTGAG
>Ga0307947_1001195_pt1:15000-20179 | contig 20179 bp, 15 predicted proteins | sample OrgLakmetagen232_FD_201840 | JGI IMG/M metagenome (GOLD analysis project Ga0307947, IMG submission 201840) | Saline water microbial communities from Organic Lake, Antarctica - #232 | ecosystem: Environmental > Aquatic > Non-marine Saline and Alkaline > Saline | place: Antarctica...
CACACGCACATACACACGCACATACTCACGCACTCACACACACACACACACATACACACACATATATAACATGTACAAGCTGGTTGGCACTCTCAGAAAACGAAACTGCCGCTTTTGTGCAACAGGCGACTTGCGACAAGCGATCTGCAGCAGCTCGTATAGGGATCAAGAAGTAAAGCAAATGGAGGTGTGGAAATGAGTCGCCTTAACATTTCTTCGCATGTACGCAGGGTTGGCCACTTGCTCAGCTCGTTTAACATTGCTTCACCCGTACGTAGGGTTGGCCAGGACTAGATATGCACCATATAATATTACACATGGAGAAGGTTGCTGTGTGTGTCCCATATGTAAACAATGCTGGCCAGCCCTACACCTACCTACCAGTTCCACATCACCATATTTTAAGTGACGTGGATCTTATGGGGTGGCAACGCCCGTTTCATAACGATGGCCACTTCATCGCATTGTTCATCACAACACCTCTCTGAACTTAATTTGTAACGTCACTCAGCTCTTCCGCATTTCTTTTCGCACGTGAAGGTTGAGGTGAAGCTCAGACTTCCTGATGTGGGTGCGTACAGCAAGGTGGCGTCGCTGCTGGCTGCGTCAAAAACCACTTCTTTTGCCCAGGTATGCATCGTTCAAACTGTGAAATCTCGTTTCCTTGATCATATTTGTCACTTGTCACAGCTCAGCTAAGGGGCACCAAAATTTCCTTCTCACATCACCATTTTGGGCATGGAATAGGAAGCTGCACACAGCCGAGGGGCGTTTCGTGGACCTGCAGAGGCACATGTGATATGCACATCTATCACAGTCAGCGTTTTTTTTGCTTTGAATTTCCTCCCCCTAATGCGGAAGAGCCACTATGTGGATCAATTTTTTGCGCACGGATAATATACGCAGGAGAACTACTTTTTTGACGGCGATGCAAATCAGCTAGAGGCCACGCACACCGTCTTGCGTTTGCGCTTCTACAACAACAACGAGAAAGCTACCATCACCATCAAGGTGGGGCCAAAAATGAGTAGGGTTGGCCAGAACCATATTTATACGGTGCATATACGGTACACTTGGCAGGGAAATCACCAAATATACGGTCATGTACGGTGTGTATATACAGTTCTGGCCAACCCTAAAAATGAGCAACTTACTCCGTTGAAGTTCAGGTGGTACAAATGTCTCTGGGCACCCTATTAAAGTCTTATGTTAGCTTCATTACAGTCTTAAGTTGCATATATTAAGACTCTTAACACTTAAAATATGCAAGGAGTGGATCGCACTGCCTGCATAGCTTTCCTGTTTCCTTTAACGCGTATGCGAGCAAATAGATAACTGTGCTTATTTTGATGAAGTGCGGATTGATGCCAAAGTTAAAGCGAGACATATTAAGACTGTAAGCATCCTGGACCAAACTAATTACTCGCCATTTTTTTGCACAACATTTGCAGGCCCTGCGCGGGATGTACTTGCCTGATTTATTCTAAGCCAAATCTGTGTGTGTGTGTGTGTGCTGTCCTCTATTTCTTCTTCAGCTGTGCTTCAGAGGTAGAACCTGGAGTACTCATACAAGCAGTCAAGATTTTGCTGTGCAGGGCTATATTGTGCTGGAGAAGAACATCTGTTGTGAGCTCAAGACGGAGGAGGGCTGCAACTCTGAATAGGTTGGCATATGTTCATTTGTGCAGCCGAAACTGCGGCGCAGGGCAAACAAGTGCTGGAGAAGGGCATCGGACGTGCGTCAGAGGTGGAGGAGGACGTGTCAGACCCAGCAGCAGCACGAGGGTGGCTGCAGCATCCCAGTCGCATGCTGGAAGCGTCGCCACTGTGTCTGCAGCTCCAGCAGTGAGTGTGTGTGTGGTTGTGTGTGTGTGTGTGTGTGTGAAACATGAAGCACTGTTTTAGAGCTGCGTGCAACAGGCCTTCCCAAGAGTGCTCACACAAATCAGGGCTGAACCAGATTTTGGAAGCATTGCTTTAGTTAATGTAGGGCGCACCGCCTCTCAACCTGCCAAAAAACACAAATCACATGATCATGATCTGAGGGCTGGAGGATGCCTTCACTTTTGCATACAGCGTGACACTTAAATAAAGGCGAATCACTTAATTTGTATTTGTGCACATGGTTGGCCACAATTGTTTCATTAAAATTAGGTGGTTCTGGTCAAACCGTTACACGTGTAACGCCTGAGGCTTGAAAAGCTGTTCCCAGGCGGGCACGCTTGCTTCCTTATGGGGTTAGGGTTTAGGCGGCACACTTGCTTTCTTATGCCTTCAAGGAAGGGCGCGGCATGGGACCAAAATATATATTACCGACCTCAGGCTTTCTGTTGGTAGCATGGCTTCGTGGAAGTATGTGCTAGTCAGGAATGTGCTAGTCAAGAAAACATAGGAAGGGGATACCAGGGTAGGAGGCTGGGCATCAATTGTGCTAAAGGCGTCCTCGTCGTTACATGCGTCTTTGTTCTATACGTTAAGTTTGTTCCTAGGGCTGCTGAAGGCGTCCTTGTCGTTACATGCGTCTTTGTTCTATACGTTAAGTTTGTTCCAAGGGCTGCTGAAGGCGTCCTTGTCGTTACATGCGTCTTTGTTCTATATGTTAAGTTTAGGGCTGCTGAAAGCGTCCTTGTCGTTACATGCGTCTTTGTTCTACACGTTCAAAGTTTGTTCCAAGGGCTGCTGAAGGCGTCCTTGTCGTTACATGCTTTTTGTTCTATATTTCAAATTTGTTCCAAGGGACAAGAGGCATCAGGCTTTGTTGCTCCCATTTTAGGTGCAGGCGGTAAAAAGGCTAAGCATAATGAATACGGCGCAGTAATGAACGTTTGTCGTTGCAGGAAGCTTGGCCTCAAGGAACTTGTTGGCATGGGGGGTTTTAAAAACCAGCGTGAAGTATTCAAGTGGCAAGGGGAGACCTTAGAGCTTGACCAGACCAGCTACGACTGGGGCACCCTGTACGAAATTGAGGTTGAGACGGTGAGTTCATGGTCACTTGTTTATTTAGAGCTTGACCAGACACGCTGCGACTGGGGCGTCCGGTACAAAATCGAGGTTGAGACGGTGAGTTCATGGTCACTTGTTTATAAGCCTTCCTGATCCCCAATGGTTCCCCCCTTTTATGCTTTGGAGGACCCTAGTCCAGCACCTGGAACTTCAGATATCAGGCACTGGCTTCTTTTCCTTATTTGAACACTTGTGGTGGAAGTGTTTCACTGCCTGCGTAGCATTTGTTCCAGGTGTACCTTTTGACATAAAAACCAAGGGAGTCACAATTGCACAACCGTCGCTATGAGGGGCACATCGTGTCAGCTTACTTGCTACACAGTTTCCCGCCTAGTAGATCTGGAAGAATAGATTCCTTGATGATCCGACTTAAGACTGAGACAAAGAATACCTCCCTGATGCTATTTGAGGTCAACATTTCCACTCCATGCGCACAATGCAAAAATGTAAGAGGCGGTCTCTATGTGTGTCTGCCTTCCCCAGCGCGTGAGCTGGCTCTGTGTGTGCCTACCTGCCAGGCTGCAAGAGTGTCCAGGCGTCTTATGCTTGGTAAAACACCTTACATGCAGGTTGACCCTGAGCAGTTGCGCACAAAGCTGGAAGCTTTTTTGTCCTCCAATGACATCCCCTACTCCTACTCCAAATCCTCCAAGTTTGGTAAGCGTGCGTGCCTCGTATTGCAGCGTGTGGTGCAGGACGTGGCTTTCATTGTGGTCTTTGTGTCTTCTTGTGCTACGTGCACACTTATACTTGAGAACATGTTATGCCGACGTTTTGTACATGTCCTCGTCTGACCTGTGCATTTGGCTGTGTACTAAACGCTCATACTTCTCTGCCATTTGCAGGCAACTTCAAGAATAAAAGCTTGCTGTAAAGCAGATGAGATGGCATGGCTGAACGTAATAGAGAGCTTCCATCTAAGAATTTGCACCCCTCATGGGTCGGGATCTGGCACTTGCAAGTGCTTATAATTGCTGGTCTGGACTGCCAATCTAAGACTTGCTTGTAAAACTACTACACTGTCACTGCAAATTAATGATCGACGATTTGTGTGGCAATCCCTACGATCTATTAAGTAATCAGCGAATACCCGACCCTCTTGAGACTTGCTCGTTCTTTCAAAGTTTGGTAGTACTTAGTAGCGTGGAACCTCGCCACAAAGAAGAGAGGTGGTGGTGAAGAGGTATGCAAGCTTGGTTTAGAGCAGACGGCTTTGATTAGAGTCAGCAAACGTACAGGCCAGAAAATGCTTGTCGTTTTCTGGACAAGCTGAGCAGCAGCAGCAATAAAGGATAGAGTGCGTATGCAGTTTACAAAGACACAAAGACATAATAAAAAAGGAAAAGGAAACGCTGCCAGTGCCCTTCCTAGTGGCAATATTACCAGGGGACGCATGGGTAAGCCTGTAAACGTTTAAACCAGGGACAAAGGAGAGAGGGGGGAGCTTCAAACTAAAAGTAAGTAAAGCAGAAGTAGCAAAGAGACCGGGGTACAAACTGCTGAGCTCACTGCTGTATGGTTAGCCGTGTCCAGGTGTCCAAAGAGCGAGAACATGAATACAAGAAGACACCTGCACTCCACACGTCAAACCACTATGCACACAAGTAAAAGAAGCAAAGTTTAGTTTAGTTTGGATTACAAAGGCCTCCAGCCTGGCATGGCTGCTCAACCTATAGGTCCCAACAAAGAAATCAATCAAAAAGATCGACAGCTGCACTAATAAATTTGTAAACTTCTGAATTATGTTGAAAAACAAAACCTTTGATATCACCTTCAGAAATATTATCAAATAAGTGGGTGAACTGGTGTCGTAAATGTTCGGTACCGGTACATGAAAAAATGACGTGCTTCTCATCTTGAATATAATCCCCGTTTTCACACAAATTGCAAACACGTGCACTCCTGTCCGGACTCCTGCCATATAAACCAGTTTCACACTTCAACCCATGTCCTCGAATCCTGAACCGAGCTACGTTCCTCATGACACTTTTGCTCAGAGCCATCTTCAAATACTCCGGCAAGACAAATGGTGCACGAGCATCAGAAACTGGTCTCTCAGGCAGAGCAAACCAGTTGTGATAAGCCACAGACTTTTTTAAACTGGAGCAAGGATCTTGACCATGTGCCTCTCTCCAAACTGCCTGATGCCTGAATCTCAAGTCTATGCGCAAATTAG
>Ga0307947_1001196_pt1 | contig 20161 bp, 20 predicted proteins | sample OrgLakmetagen232_FD_201840 | JGI IMG/M metagenome (GOLD analysis project Ga0307947, IMG submission 201840) | Saline water microbial communities from Organic Lake, Antarctica - #232 | ecosystem: Environmental > Aquatic > Non-marine Saline and Alkaline > Saline | place: Antarctica: Organic Lake...
TCTTTTTCTGGTGTCTTGTTCAGTCTGGCCTCTTTCTCTTCTTGAAGCTGGCTTTTTTATGCTATAGCTCAACTGCCCTCGCTGGCGGATATAGCTGTGTAACCCTTACCCTTACCCTTACCCTTCCCAGCTACAACCTGATTCTGCTGGGTTAAATGCGTCCATTGTAAACACAAGATGATTAGTTTGGGGGTGATTACTTTGAGGGAATAATTCTGATTAAATTACCAACATAAATCTGCCTGTTGCAAACGCACCTTTAATGCGGTCAGTTGGTTTTGCCTGGCAGATGCTTGATTGTTTTTTACTGGTTTTATTCACTGTATTATCATTAATAGGGTTGTGCCTTTTTCCCCTTGAGGTTTTTTTGTAGGTGCTACAAGTCTGTGGTGCTACAACAAACACAGTGCTTTACGTACGCAGCCTTGCAGTCGCACTATTTGACTGGTGGCTTAATCTGTAACCTCTGTAACCTCAGACGGCATTTGAGTTGTATGCACGTTACCCGGTACCTAAATGGCTCCTCTTCCTTGATTAACGTGGGGATGGGGAGTCCACAGCCTGCCTGCGTAATTTTTCTTCTCTTTTTTTTACAGGGAAGAATCATAACGAAGGCTCAAGCCCAATAGTAAGCAAAAAGTGTTGAGAGATCGGTGTGGGCGAGAGTGTAGCTCTTAGAAGAAGAGAAAGGTCCTTTAAGACAACTTATGGTAAACCTGAGCGAGGAGTTGCTACCCAGACTACAACCTGCAGCGCTCCACACGTCAAGACTACCACAGAGAGGAAGGCATGGGTTAATACTTGCCTTGATAATGAGAAGCATCATTAAGGAGCGCTTCAAGTGCAAGCATTAAAATTCATGCACAAAATACCAGCATTTGCACTGAGCGCTCAGTTCTTAGCATTCTACGCCTTTACAAAACAAAAAAGGGAGAATACCGCCAGATCACAAGCAAATACAACACCAACTTGAACAGTTTGCCTCACGCAAGTGGCAGAGCAGACAGGAAACACTGTCAAGAGTGGAACACAGAAGTAGTAGTAGCTCATGAACAACCGAAACTGAACGCATATCGTTGTTCAAGGCCTTTTTTGATCACAAAGGGAGAAGGAAGAGGGGAAAGCATATTTCTTGGCCAAGGTGGGGGGGGGAAGCGTGAAGTCCATACTATCATCGGAAAAGGTACAAAAGCAAGCTGCCGTGTTACGTTCAAGTTCTTACATCTGTCCAAAAAACGGAGGTGGGGGTGGCCCGCCCACCACAGGGGGATATCCCCCTAAAAACGGGATGCCCTGCCCAGGAGGAGGAGCCTGGTTTGCTGCAATGTTTGGTCAGAAGGTAGAAGTAAGTTTGAAAGGGATCAAATGCAAGAAAGAGGATGGGAGAGAACAATTGACTGCAACCAGCTCCTGGGCGAAGTATAGCTCTCCCAGAAGACGGAGAGAGGCACAATCTAGGCACCTAATTGTTGTACAGTTTGGAGTGGGCAATGGTGAGAGCTTGGCTATCTTATGAATCAGCAATACATAGAAGCTGGCATATCAGGATTCATGTAGTGGTTGCCTGACAGTTACAGCCTTTTTCATGATAATCAAAGTATCAGAGGAATCACCAAAACTGTTAAGAAGCTGAGCTGCTACCTATTTGAATTGAGCCACAAACCTTACCCACCCACCGACTCACCCTCTTGCTTGGCGACGATGGCATCGATCGTTGCCTGTGTTGTAGAAGCCAAGGGTTCCGGCCCATGCACACGCTGCGGCCCGCCAATCTTTGTGACTGCGTTCTCGATGTCAGGGCGCCTGAAGCCCATTGACTCTAAATCACTGGTGAGCTTGCCCATCTTGTCGTCGCCTGTGCATAGCACCACCACCACCACCACCACCACCACATGATCAAGATACAGAAACAAGAGTTGATTGCTACCTCCTTGCCATTATTGTCCATAAATCATTTGGTGGACTTTCTTGCGCACCTTCTTATCCATGGTTGCACAGCAACGCATATATATATATATATATATATACATACATACATATGATTCTGGCCAACCCTACACATACGTCTTGATCAATCACCTGCCACAGCAGTGTGTTCATAGGCGAAGGCAGAAACTCTGGGACAGATGCGCACATGCCTTGATCAATTACCTGCCACAGCAGTGTGTTCATGGGCGAAGGCAGAAACTCTGGGGGGTGCAGGGGGTCCTCCAACGGCTCAAAAGCCAAGAAGTCAGCCACAAAGGCTGCACATCCATCCATATTGTACAGCTCCGTGTACATGAGCTGTATGAAGATATAGTTTGTGTGTATATGTGTGGGTATGTGAGCTGCATGGACACAGATGAGCACAACCTTTGTAACTGTGTGTGCACGCAAAGTGACACATCTGTGGTGCAGAACCCACATACACATTTTCTTTGACGTCGTTCATTTACTCCGAAGTCTTGATTTTCAGGTTGTGTTTTGAGCACATTAGCAGTGCGTACAGTGTGTTTTGAGCACATTAGCAGTGCGTACAGTGTGAGCACATTAGCAGTGCGTACAGTGTGTGGGTGCTGGCAAGGCTAATAGGACACGACTGTCTGCAAGTAAAGGGGGGGGGACATGAACAAGGGCAAGTGAGTGTCGCCAAAAGGTTACTCACTTGTGTGGGCCTGATCGTGGTGCACACCAGCTTTGGTATGTTGCACTCATTGCGGGGCGTTAGGTACAGGGGACGACGGTGGGGATAGAGCTCTTCAAAGTTGTGCTGGAAGTCCTGCACATAATGCCATGAGGAGAGGCAATCTAGCCAAAGTCATACGTCATACATATACACCGTACACCGTACGCACCACAGCCATCTCCTCCGTACACACTTAAGCCACACACCGTACACACTGTACGCACGGAGAGACGTACTAGCATAGCCATAGCCACATCGTGCACCATTTTGTGCTAGTGTCGTGTGCCGCTCTACACAATCAGCCTCCCACAGTAGGCCGCACCCAACAAGCCCACTTTTCCAAAGACTGGGCACGTGTAAAACTGTGGGCCTTCCACCAGACATCAGTAAACACTCTGCACCAAAGAGAGGAGGGTTCGCTTCCATCATGCGTGAAACTGCTGATACAACTACTGTGCTGAAGCCTGGGGTTTATTTTCACCTTTTTTTGCATGTGCAATGCTCATTGAGCGTACGACCATGAATCCCACAACACACCTGGACGTATGCCATAATCTTGGACTCAGCTGGCGTATGCATGTTGAAGCTGCGCGGCATCTTGGAGGAGATGTTGTTGGCATGCTGCACGCGCATGCGCTTGGCGTTCTTCGGCTTCAGCTCCTCTGCAAATAAAGTCACAGAGAATCATGCATTTCTCAATCACCAAAAGCTGAACACAGATTGAACAACCAATGTTTGCCTGTGTACGTCTTCAAGTGTACCGTTATTTTTCTGATCTCTAGATCTGGCACAGAAAGGTAAAGGGCGCTTCCAGATGTAGTCTTAATAGCTGCTTAAAAGTCTGTTGCACATCATAAAGCAAATTCCCACCTTCCAGCAGTTTCCTCTCTTTCAGGTTGTCGAGGCGGGCAGATTTGAACACATCCCAGTAGACCAGACCCTTCTCTGCATCTTCGTCATTCACACGCCCGAGGGTGTTGGAGCCAAGCTGCAGGGGTGTTGTGGTCAATTATGCTGTGATGCTTTGTGGGAAGTTGCTTGTGGTTTAGGGTTTAGGGTTTAGGGTTTAGAATTTAGGGTTCAGAGTTTAGGGTTTAAGGTTTATTGTTTAGGGTTTAGGTGTTGTCTTAGGGGTGAAATCCCGGAAATGTTTTTTCTGTGAAGGAGATTCCAAGCTATCAGCAGTGCTATACAGGGGAAAGACCAATCCAGACACATGTAGGGTAGACACAGCAAGCACTGAACACTAATTCCCACCACCCAGGTCTGAAAAGACATGACTCACAATAAAGCCACGTTCTTTACATTGACCCCCCCTGCCCTTAATACTAAGACTTCTACCATCTTGGTATTATCTTGCTCTAAGCATCACCCACCCACCCAACCCCTCTGTTCAAATCCTGCCATGACCTTGAGTGCTGCAGGTTTGCCTAACAAGCCCTCCTGCTCCACTTGCCTGGTATATCGAGATGTTGCCGTTGTAGAAGGTAGCTGTGCGGCACTTGTTGTAGGGCAGCTCACTGTCCCACTCCACCCACTCCGGGCGAATCACATTGAAATTGTCTTTTGCAACATTGTCCTTTTGCTCTTGTAAGAGCATGCAGTACCTGCGGTTGCAGTGGCGTCGTGACTTAAAATTGCCGTACATAGCAAGAGCATGAGGACAGAATGCAAGCCACTGCATGTCGTATACTGCTAGTAATCCAGCGATACTTTGTAATGTGCCGTAGCCATACTTCTAGCTCCACGCTCCAGTACACGTTTGCCAAACACTGAAGGAACCTGCCAACTCGCCTTTGTTATTTCAAATGTGGTGTCCCTGTCTGAGGCACTCGTTAGCGGTCATTCACACAGCCATCAAGGCACTGGTAGCATTGCGGCAACAGACTCACATGGACAAGCTCTGAGCACCCAAGCCATCCAGGCCTCCATACAAGTAGATGGAGCTCTTGTGCACACATATCAAATGGGAGTGCCGAGGGGGGGGCACCCTTCCTGTAGCACTGATCTCTGTCCAGGTGCTGGTCTGCATGTGTGTGTATTTAGAATTGGAGGCAGGTGTGTCGGTGTGCACCTTTGCTGAGCTGAACTTCCGGTTTCCAGGGTTTTGAAAGGAGGTCTGGCATTGCACCGTTTTCCCCCATGCATATTGATTTTTTGCATGGCATGCTTTTTGAACTGCCGACTGAAGACTGTTAAGCTAAAAGTAGGTAGGATCTAGCAGAAAAAGAGGCATGTCCTTACACAAAAACAATTCAGTTACGGCGCAATGCACATATCCACTGGAGATGTTTATACCCTCCTGCTGTTCAAAGCTTCTCCATTCCTCTTACCGCAAAGTTCAGCAGGTGCAAGTCCTCCAGCACAAAGTTGTTGCGGCCCCCATGAACAAGGAGGAGGTCTTGATGGCCAACGGTAATTGCAGCAGCCTACAAGAGAGTAGGACAGGTGACGGAATCTTTTTGGCCTGTTGGCTTGCACGTGGTGATTGCAGCAGCCTACAAGAGAGTAGGACAGGTGACGGAATCTTTTTAGCTTGAATGTATGCACGTGGTGATTGTTGCAGCAGCCTACAAGAGAGTAGGACAGGTGACGGAATCTTTTTGGCTCGATTGCATGCACGTGGTGTAACACTGTGTGCCTTGGGTTGGCCAGAGCCGTATATATAGCATCGTATATGACCGTATAATTGGTGATTTCCCTGCCGAAAATACCGTAAATACACCGTATATATACATGGTTCTGGGCATCCCTATGTATGCCTTGAGTGGTAGCAAAGCAAGAAGGAAATTGCTGGCAACTCTAGAATGGAGCATGTGAATTTTAATGTACAGCTAGCAGTACACTGCGATTTAGCCTTTTCTCGTACGTGGCGTAAAGAGGGTGGATCCTTATGCATGTACCTGTTACACACATAGATGCACACATACTCATACGTAAACACATGCACACACACGCACCTGGCGAGGGGACGGCGGAGTACCAGCAGTTGTTGGCTGTTTCCAGTGCCAGGTGGTCAAATCAAGCACGTAAAGGTCGTTGGTGCGCCCCCCCACAGCATAGCCCCCAAACACCACCATGTTTCCGGTCGATTGTCCAGCCCAGTACGTGACAGCTGCCTGCTCTCGTGCAGAAGGAGGAGTCCCTTCACAGGAGGGCTTGTACCTGGATTCAGTAAACACGGGTACAGATTTGAGGCATCCATACAGACGTGCAACTCACCTGGCCCCAGCGCAGCTTCCTGCTAGTGTGTAGACATATAGGGGTTTCCTTTCCAGATATAAATGTGCCTTGAGCTGTGCAATTGGGCGATGTGTGTGCGCTGTGCTCATACACTTATGCACGTGCTCATTTCCTTGTATCATGAATACACTGGCTGCAGGCTACAGGCTACAGAAGCAAGGGTGACTTTTCTCCAGAGTCACCCTCTAGGGGCACAACCATGCTCGCATCCATGTCACACACTCATAAGGTGTCTGCCAACATGGCATGCAGTGACATGCAGACACGCACCACGTGAAGGTATTTAGGTCCAGGAAGTGGACATCATTGAGGCGCTTGCGCTCTGCGTTACGCCCTCCAAACACCACAAGCCGATTGTTATCTTCGTCGTACAGGGCACAGTGGTTGTACCTGCACAGTACATGTGACATGTGCAGTACAGAAATACATGTCAGCGTTCCCCTGGAGACGCAACATAATTTTCATGCAAAGGTGCCAAGCACGTGCATGGTTTGTGGTTGCTGCAAAAGGATGCAACCTGGTAACAGGGATTTATCTTTCCAGCAGGTACTGCAAATTGGCTACAAACGGGGAGTACCTTGCTTCCACACCAACATGTACAAAAATATACCAGGTTAGACAAAGAAATAGCCAGCTGTACTGGGAACCAGAACACATGCGTCCTCTCTCCTTGCATTCCTAGCAGAAAACTATATTGCAGGAGGACCCTGTGCAGGGTCTGCCTTGGTCTGACACCCGCAGCAAAGCACACACTAACATTGCAAGTGCCATCTCGTTACACTTCAAAGCAACTGAAATCCCTTCAGTACGTAAGTACCCACCGTGGTTGCGGCTTGTCGCCTTTGACAGGGTGCAAGTGCCACTCCATGCGATCCAGAGTCATCCAGAACAGGTCGTTAGAAGTGGAGCCGTCCTTGGAGATCTGGCCGCCAAAAATGACCAGCATGTTGCCCTTATCGACCTACAGGGAAACAGGGGGAAAAGTGCAGCCGTGTGAGGCATATGGTGTGAGGGTGCAGCTGTGAGGCTTTGTGGCGTTTGTCATGCTTGCAGGCTTTCAGCGCAAGGCTGGTACATCTTCTTGTCAGTGGCACTATTTCAAGATTTGTACACACTTCATTTTACGTTTGTGAGAGCTGAAGGTGAGAGTGTAGCAACTTACATCACCAAGCACAAGACCCTGGTCTTGGCAAAAAGCAGACACAGCGTGCAGACACAGCGCAAAGTGCAGAAACCGTGCAGATCCAGCGCAAGTGCGGTGTACAGACACCGTGCAGATGAGCGCAAACACAACACAGATTGCCAGCACTTACCTGTGTGAGGGTATGGCCGTTCCTAATCCAACACCGGTTGTCCAGCGTAACTTCTCCAAGTTCTGTCTTGTGTACTTGGCCCACTTCTACCTTACACCTGAAAACACACAAGCCAGTGATGGCACGTGCTCCTGAGGACGGCAGTTGCCACGCAACATATGCATGCTCTGAATAAGCGGCAGGCACGACATGGCACCATGGTGACATTACAGACGCAGCAAGTTCATGAACGCACAAGAATGCATGCATTAGCAAATACAGACACACACATCATACCGTACCTGCCGTAACAGCTGCACGTACGCCGTCTCTGTCCCACACGCTTTAAAGCAATTTTATCATTACGATTTGTAAGATCAAAGACCACTGACCTGTACTCTAGGTAGGCCCCCACGGGTGTGCCGATGGGTTTCAGCCGCTCAATCTCCTCCAATCGCTCTCGCTCTTCTTCTTCACGCAAGAAAGCCAGCAGCCGAGAAAGACCCTTCTCCACCTGAGCCTTGTACCTATTATATAAAGTTACAAGTGTGTCTGCCTGTGTGTAAGTATGCCTGGGCAGACAAGGACATGTCGCAGCTGCTCGGATGTCCAATTGGCATTCTTGAGAGGAAAAATAATATGAAAAGACGGACAAGTTGCCAAAACTAGTGTCAAACATCCTCACTTCACAAAAGGGTAGGCTGCGTTAGTGGTTCGTCACACAAACATTGACCCAGGCACAAGCAGTACAAATACATGCACACAAACACGTACCTGTCATCCAGGCTGTTGTAGCGCAGCCCAAACTCCTTCAGGAATTTTAGATGGCCCATGGAGGGTGGGATACGCGCTAGCAAGTTGTTGGAGCAGTCCAAGCGCTGCACCTTTTTTAAGTTGCCCTGTGGCAGATGTAAGGGACAAGGCCACATAATGAACTGCTGTAGCATGGTAGCAAGCTTGGGAATCCACCCACATCAAGCTTCGCCAATAATTCGGCACATCTCTCTTGAGGCTTGCTCCATGCTGTCTTATAAGGCTGGATTGAATAAAGTTGAGGACTTGTGCTGACTGTGTAACCATGTAATTTCTAAATTAAGTGCCCCAAGGTGGAGCCACCGCGCCAACGTGTTTAGAGCAGTTCCGAGTGACACTCAGTGTGTACGCATGAGCAATTAGCAGCAAAGCACTACACGCACATACCGACACAAATACACACCATGGATGCCGGCAAGAAGCGCAAGCTGTTGGTGGAGATGTCTAGCTTGATGAGTGACGGCAGGTCACCCAAGGTCTCTGGCAATACATCCAACCGATTGTTTTCTAGCTGCAGCATCTGCGAAGGACATCGTGTACAGCCTCAGCAACAAATACTGATGCCTGCGATAAAATAGAGAGGCACCTTCCTCATCCTTCCACAAATTGTATATAAATTTTGTCTTTGGCCTTGGCTACGTTCATGGCACGCCGCCATGAGGGATGGTAGTAATGGAAAAGTTGTGTGTCTGGCTCATCAGAGCCTGCGGCATGGCATGCACACATTCCTCATTGAAGGACAACACACACGCGCATTGAAGGGCAACACACGCGCACATTGAAGGGCAATACACACACACATAGATGTAAAGGCATAAATATGACCTCTCCTAGAGCATGTCCAGCCTTACTTCTCCAACCGGCACAGTGCGGAATCCTTTGGTTTTAATAGCGTGCCTCGCACCTCTAGGTTCGGCAGCAGGCCAATGGCGTCTGAAATGTGGTTCAGCAAGTTCCCACTGAGGTCCAACTCCTTGAGCATGGTCATGTTCTCAATGAAGTCATCAACACGAGTCAGCTGGTTGCCAGAGAGCTCAAGGACCATGAGCTGAGGCAAGCGTGTCACCTATGAGGATAGAGAGGGCAGGTACTAGGGAAATCTGCACTATGTCAAGCGTCAAGTACTAAGAGCAAGAAATGCGGTCCTTCGAAAACATGTAGAGTATCAGCACCACAATTTGCAGCAGTTGACGATGTCTACAGCCATGAAGGCCCAGATGTGTGCTTTTTAAAGCCCCCCAAACAATAAGTAGCAGGCTTTCTTTCTCTCTCGATACTGCTTGCAGTAAGGCCTGCGGGTTTTGACTGACATGGCATACATAGGTGAATGCACACGTAGAGCAGCTCACCACCATAGGCAGTTTCCGCAGCTGGTTGTACTTGAGCCGCAGTGTGCGCAAGTAGCGAAACTCCTGGATTTCCTCTGGGATGTCAGTAATGTTGTTGCTGTAGTTGGTGGGCAATTGCGAAGGGTGTGACAGCTTGAATGAGCAGTACGCTGTTGTGCAAACATAAAAATGGCAACCTGGCTTATGTTTGGCTTTCAAAGAGGAGAAACATAAGGAAATGAGGGCATTTGCGTGTCTAGACGTGCCGTAAACTGTGTTACACTGATTCAATCACGTTGCCCTGTTTGGGAGCCGCGCCTCATAAACTCACCTAGACAGCTCCAGCTCGGTTATGTGGGGGTTGTACTTCTTGACCATGTCCACAAACCCTGGAGGCAGCTGTGTGAGGCCCGCATACCTACACCGCAGGAGGAGGAACACGTCATGTTGAAAGATCAAGTCAACAGGCGCTTAGAGCAGCTGGAAAAAGGGGGATTCTAAAGCACACCCCAAGTTCAGCTTGTATGTACGCCTGGCCTCCATGAGTCTCTCATGTACTACGTCGACAGGCAGTGATCCCACGGGCATTAAGACCTGCAAGATGGGTGTCGGTTTTGTTTTAAGCTTAGGACAGTGCATTCCTTCTCCCTAAGCAACCATAACAGTTTGCCACACTCACTGCACGCATTTGGTCAGTGCACAAATTGACAAGATTATTTGCCATGCTGGGCAATCTCCTCGCCCAGCCCAACCTAAGCTTAAATAATATTAGCTACAAAATAAATGTGACACAACAGACAAGGGTTCATGTTCTAAGCAGCATCGAAGTTTGTCGGTTTGGAAGAACATCGTAAATCGTAAAAGAATAAATGTCGAATTCGGAGCTTTTGTGAGTATCCATCTCATGAACATCTCATTTGAACACACACACACACACACACACACACACACACACACACACACACACACACACACACGCACGCACACACACACACACACACACACAGACACACACACACACACACGAACGCACGCGCACACACACGCTGTCACACACACATAAACACACACACACATACGCACAGGCACACACACGCTGACACGCACATTAACACACATGCATGTATATATACACACATGCGCACAGACACATACACACAGAGGCACCTGTACCGGTACACATGCACACTCTTGTACACTTGCTACCACAAACACAGGTTTATTTGCACTCAGTATGCATATAAGTGCACCAAATTCATTTATGCATACCCGTAGTCAGATTGATTAATAAACAGATTAAAACCACTCCATGTACACATACTGACTTGGCAGACTAATCAGTCGATCATATAGGCTTAGCACACCATCGCAACGACATTTGCATTGCAGTGACCCACGAAAGCACAGCAGCGTGTGCCTGTCCGTGAATGACAAAATCAAGGAAAAAGGGAATTTTTATGCAAGGTGGGTGAGGGCATATGTGTATGTGTATTAGTGTAAGTGTGTGTGTGTGCGTGTGTGTGTGTGTGTGGGTGTGTGACGTGTGGCATGTTAAGAGTCACGTGGAATTACTGTGTCACAGGAGCAGATATATAATTCCATGGAAACTTTCTAAGGCTGCTTATGAACTATGCATGCGATCAACTGTCCGATCAACCCTGAGCCTTGGCGTCCAATGCCCTCATCACACCCTTTTCTTGACATTTGTTCAGGGATGAGCCCCTCAGCAACTTCACCATTAAACCTACCATCCCACGCCCGGGAACAGCACCTGCATCTGGCCGCCAACGTGACCCATGCTCGCCACGCTTCATGGTGAGGCAATGTTACCTTTGAATCCGTGGTTGTAAATGCTGTAATGATGAGAGCTACGTGGGCTACTGTCGTGTTGGGTAGCACAGAGTAACAGATCAAGATTGATTCATCTCAGACATAAAAAGGTCCTTTAAGGCACTTCGGCCCCAAACGATCTCGGAATTCCCTGCTTGCCAGCACACCACAACGAAGGCTCGTCGTTTATACATGTATGTAAACCCATGAATGCGACCGCAAAATTGCAAGTTTCCCTGCTGACAGCTTTGTGGACGTGGAAGTTTTGGCCAACCCTGCACATCTGTCCTCATCATCCTGCCTGTGCCAATTCAAAGGACGAAAGAAATCGCTGGAACCTGAAGACCCCCCACAACCTCGCCCACAGCGTTACCCAGCCCCTGAGTGCCACTGACACGCTCGGCTCCAGTGTGCACGTGGCAAGCCGTTCAGGAGCCCACGGTGATTTTGGCCCCGTTGTTGCGCTGCATTCTTACGCGGATTCCAGCCCCGTGGTCACTTCCGATGACGTCATAGAGAACAGCCGCAGCCGACACTCAACTCGCCAACTCAAGGTGGGGCAAGCATAGCTTGTTTCTTTGCAAAGCCTCCACCTGGCACGGCAGCTCACCCTAAGAAGATAGGAAGTGCTGTGCTGGCTCTTGTTAAAATAAAGGGCAATAGATGCATGTTCTGGCTTCCTCGTTTTGGTGCCTTGAATGGCATCGGTCTGAGCCAACTAGAGTGGTAAAGGTAGCAAGAATTTGATGCAGGGATAGGCAGGCATCCTTTTATGTATGATCCCTGTGCTTCAAAGCTTCTAATAAAACTTTACTTCGAGGCACCTGTAGAGTTAGATGCCATTCCAGAAATCTGCCAATCCCTTGTTTGAATGCCATAAAGACTCCCTGCCAACGCGCACCTTCAATAACATGCTAACACACACAAATACACACAGGAGCAAGAGAAGCTCTTGCAAAGAGAAAAAGAGCGAGAGGATGAGATGATGCGAGTGAGGCAGCAACAGGAGGAGAACCTCCGGGCATACGACCAGCAACTGTGGCAACAACAGCAGCTGCAGCAGCAGCAGCAGCAAGCGCATACTGCTCAAAAACAAACCACCTCAACTGTTTCTAGTGTGCTGCGCCCTGGCAGTGCAGGAAGGTCACTGCCCAGACCTGCACATCTAACTCAGTGAGTGATCAAAATCAAATTTTTTATTTTACCCATATCGTTGTAAAAAGAATTTATACTTGTGCCTAGCACTGGGCCATGTTTGTATCAAATAAAAAACAAGAGCTGATGAGTTACAATTTAAGCACAGATTTTTCAAACTGCTTTGTGGCGTTTTTCAGCAACCTGGCTTGAAGGCAAAGCTCTTGTTTTCCTGCGTCACATTGTTGACTCTGAAAACTGTCAGCTGGGGAATTTAGGCATTGTGTGTCAAAAGGTACCTCAAGAAAATTGTTCAGAAAAGAAGCAATGGCTAACCCTGTACAGCCTGTTATGTTATAGCAATATATCACCATGCTCGTGCTAACAAGTGGCTCGCATGCACATAACACAGATTATTTAGTTTATTTCAAGCCAGAGCATGTGCTCCCTTATTGACCCTGCAGATAAAGTCGTTTGCAGACGCAGTTGTGAAAACTGTGCTTCATGTTTTACCTTTAAGCATAGGTGTGTTGCACTCATCTTTGGCCTTAGCCAGACATGCATTGAAAATATACATGTGCATGCACTGAAACACATGCAGGTCCTACCCCGTCCCTGGATCCAGGGCACCCTCATCCAGGCCCCAGTCTGCTGGGCCTGCCCGCAACAACATCTGGCAAAGCCCTGCAGCTGACCCTTATGCGCACGACCCTGCATACGCGTCTACTGGAAGCTACTGGTCCCCGAACGCTCAGCCCTGCCAAACCTCATCACGTGCCACCAACAGCAGGGCACGACCAGGTACGTGTATGCGTGTGTATGTTGTGTGTGTGTGGTGATTTGGTGTTAGAACAAGTATGCCAAGTATACATGCATGTGCATGTGTGCACCAGCATGTGCATGTGAACAAATGAGTGCATGACGTACGACACGTGTGATTGCCTGCCAATCCCAAATGTTGATTAGCTCTGTTTAAAATTACCACACACGCGCAGGGGGTAGAGTGCAAACCAGATATCAACTGTGCTCTGCCGTTCACTTAATACACACCTACCTTTGCAGGATCAGCTCGACCAAGCAACAGCTTCAAGGCCTACAACGACAATTACTATGGCCTATCTCATCCAAGAACCCAAAAAATAGGAGGGGGTAGAGAGGGTGCCAGGGAAGGGAGTTGGGAACACAGCCGAGGGCACAGGTGTGCAAATTTACTAGTTCTAGTTGCTTTTACATGCAATCCCATTGTAGTAGTTTCAAGCTTTAGATGAGTTTTGTTGTAATTGCTGAGTGTGGCATTAGCCTTAAAGCGTTAAGTAGCCAATGAGGAAAAAGGAGTGGGAGAGAAGGGAAGGCTGGATACGAAATGGCTTGAGCTGACTAAACTCATGAGTGGGCTGTACTTACTTTGCAACTCCTGAGCAAGGCCAGGAGCTGCGGTAACACTGCCGAGGCGTGCACTTACTCCATGGCCTTTCTTCCGCCCTGCAGTGCAAGTGGCAACATGACGGGCAGTACAAGGAGTGACCAGGTGTTCACCCAAAATGGAGGAACGACGCAGCCATGGGAGCAAGATGCTTCATATGGAAAAGAGCCATTTGCAAACGGTCCCTACGCATCTGCTGCAGACAATCCTTACTGGCCAGTGAGTCTTAATGCTTGCAGCTTCTTTCCCTGCCTTCTTTCCCTGCGAGCTCATTTCCACCGTGTTCTTAAAATGGCAGTCAGGGTAACAGCTTTTTCATGTTATGACCTCTGCCACGCAACACGCAGAAAGAGCGCGAGTGCCTGGGGTCAGCAGACCTCCAGCGAGCTGTATCGCTCGGTAAAGGTGTTGCACCCAGCGGACCAAACGCCAAACTCGGTGTGTAGTCTATACGTGTTTGTATGTGTATTTGTGTGTGCCTACATGTGTTTTTGTGTGCTTGCGTGCATGTATGTGTTCCAGGACATTCTTGCAGTCTCCTGACCCCAGTCTTCACCCATTGCCGCCTTGTTCTTTTGCTGTACGCTTGTGTGTTTGTGTGAAATTAAATCACCCTGCACGTGCATATAACATCCAACTCTATACACCTTCACAAACACAGTGGGTGGGAAGTGGAAGTACATCCCACGGCCTGCAGAAGGAGATGTGGTGTTCACAGACTATTACGGTAGGCTCAAGTTGCAAGGCAATGGGAACGATGTGCCCTCGTATCACGTGAATTGCTCTATTGTTGATGTCCTCCTCGTGTGCAATAATTGTGCAACAGGTGCTATTTCAATTCCTGCGTCATGACCTGGATGGTTAGCCGATACGAATGAAGGCTTACCTTGGAAGCGATTATGTGCAATAAATTCTACTCTAGCTTAATCCAATCCTACACAGCAATCCCTTAATTTACAGGCCCTGTCGGAGGAGGCAAGGACATAGCTCAGTACTATGGCCGAGCGTGAGTGGTCTGAGTACAATGGTGTTAGTTCCCTTTATGTGATATTATCTATTGCCTTCTTGCCATTTCCTATTTTTGTTTGAATGTCAAATACCTAATCGTGTAATATGCTGACACCATCCGCGGCTTAACATTGGCGTCCCGGTGTGTGCTCATTCCATCATCTGACCTAGCACTGCCTTCCCCCATGCAGGTACGGTATTGACACTGCAGAGTTTGCAAAGCACCGCCTGATTGAAGACTTCCCGTACGGCAGGATCAAGGTGAGGCTGCTGATTGGAGGGCCGCGGCTCCTCTCCTTGCCGTGCTTACTGTCAGACCTGGTAATGGCTACATTCATTAAAATCTGTCCTCGTCTCTTCAATTGGAGTCAAGCCTGTTTGCAACTTGCCAGTCCTCCGTGTACAACAAATTTGGCTACAGGCTTCCATGATGGGCATCCAGTCTTTGCGGGCCAGGCCTGGATTGTCCTTGGACACGGCAATCATGCACGGAAAAACAGAGGACCTGCAGGTTCGATTGCAGGCTTATTCAGCATCTCCCATGCTTGTCTTGATCTTTTGCCTTACGTTGGAAATGATGTCTACATCGTGCCCAATTCAAAAGCCGTATGTGCCTTATAATCCTTACTTCAATATTTTAATTCACGCCTGTGCAACACACCTAAGCCCAGCACAAACTCATGTACTCTACAAGTGCACGCTCTATATGCATTCAATCACGCCAAACGCCTATATGGCCAACATGTTGTTCATATGCTATTTACATACTTCCACAATGCTTTTGCTAAAACCCCTACACTCATCTTGCTGCCTTATGTTGTATAGCGCCTGGAGCGTGCTCAAAGTGCACGAGGCCTCCATAAAATTTCGCAGCACCATAATTTGAGCTCAAAGCCGACTGGGTGGAAAAAGTGAGCTCTTCTGGCTGATTATGTCCTTTATTAAGGCAGGAAAAATACCAAGCTAAATTTTCAATCCAAGAGAGTTCTGTTTTGGTACGTACATGCACTGAGGGGGTGGAGCTCAGGGTGCAGCTTGTCAGAGACTTTGTCCACAGGAGGGTATCATATTGGTGCAGCATAATGATGAAGAGAAAGTGGAAGAGGAAGAGGAGGCCTTAAGTACCATAATAGTGGCACGTGAGAACTACATTTGTCATACTTTGACTTTGTGGATTTGCAGCAAATTTCCCTTTTCTGACTTGTCATTTCCTTTCTACTAGTTGTGACGGAGGCAATTTAACTTTAGTAATTTTAAAGGCACAGCTTGAATCAACGTTACATGTGCCTCGCCACGAATAGGACATGACACGATGACTCAATGGCATGAGTAACTTCTCCGCTTTTATCTCTTGCTTGTTGGCACACTTTTTTCATTGCTCTCACTTCCTTTTCCGCATCACTTAAGCCTGAATGAGAGGTAACTGTCGTTTCAACTGCAAAAGAGATGTTCGGTGCCCATGCTTGAAAAAATGAATGTGATCCTCATCTTGAACATCACCGCTATTACAATATTTAACTCCAGACATTCTGTCATACGAACAAGTCTTAGACTTTTAGCCATGTGTTAGTTTAGTTTAGTTTGGATTACAAAGGCCTCCAGTCTGGCATGGCTGCTCAACCTATAGGTCCCAACAAATAAATCGATCAAAAAGATCGACAGCTGTACTAATGAATTTGTGAGTTGTTGAAAAACAAAACCTTTGATATCACCTTCAGAAATATTATCAAATAAATGGTTGAACTGGTGCCGTAAATGTGCGGTGCCCATACATGAAAAAATAACAAGGGGTTACAAGGGGTTACAAGGATGGCCTACAGCCCGAGACTCTGGCTGATGGCAATTGGCTGGTGAAACAAAATCAACCAGTGTCGAAAATTGAAACTAAATCTGACACAAACTTGAGGAGTCTGTATGAGTCTTGATTCAAGAGTGCATTGATCTCCAAATCAGTGATACTGTGTGTGATGACAAGTTAAGAAAGGATTAAATTCAGAGCTCGAAGGAGCAAACGCATGCAGAGTTTTAAACGTTCCTTCAAAAAGGTCTCTGTATCTCATGCGCAGCTCGCACACTTCAGCACACTTGCAAAAGAAACAATAACGTGTTTCTCAATTTGTTTTCACACAAATTCCAAACACGTGCGCTCCTGTCCGGACTCCTGCTGTATAAACGAGTTTCACACTTCAACCCATGTCCTCGAATCCTGAACCGAGCTATGTTCCTCATGATATTTTTGCTCAGAGCCATCTTCAAATACTCCGGCAAGACAAATGGAGCACGTGCATCAGAAACCGGTCTCTCAGGCAAAGCAAACCAGTTGTGATAAGCCACAGACTTTTTTAAACAAAAGCAAGGGTCTTGACCACGTGCCTCTCTCCAAATTGCCGAATGCCTGAATCTCAAGTCTATGCGCAAATTAGAAATATTCAGCTTCCTGCAATGTAATAAGTCACTTCTGTATACAGTGCCATTATGCAAATCACCAAAAGCATCCTTCATCTGTCTAGTCCAACAATAAGAAGCACCAGAATTCCCAAGGGAAATATCTGCTTTCATAACATCGCGTAAAGTATTGCTGTTCAAATCAACCATCCTGTTCCAAAATTTGACAGCTGACCTGAACCAGTAAAATTGCAAGGGTTCCTGCGCGCATTCTCAAAGCACACACCAGTTTGCAAAAGTAGATTTGATTCCCAAAATTCTCTTTAACGACGCCATGTGTGCGACCTGCAAAGGATTGCTGAAACCATTGTCATGCTTTAGAAATTGCGTAAACCAAATTTGACTGGCATACATGCCAGCTGACAACGCAAATGTCTTGAAATGCCACAACATCGCTTGAGGCCTGTCAGAAATCATCTTTTCAATACCAAACTCTTTCACCCTACGTAAAGCGGCATTCAAAGGCCTCAAAGCATGGGACGCAGCATGGTGTAAGTTCATGTGCTTAACAAATAACATTCCCAGGTAGTTAAAATAATCTCTCTCTTCAAGCTCCTGATTGTAGAGACGAAAAACAGGAACTGCGGAATTTCGGTACGCATTAGAAATAACTATGTAGGATTTCTGCACATTCACTGTAAGTTCTTTCCTGGCAGCATACGATTCCAGTCGTCTCAACATTTTCTGCAATTGGACTGGGTCATTAGCTGTCAGGGTGAGGTCGTCAGCATAGAGCATGTGAGTTACCCTCAGCCCCTCAGTGCCAGTAACAGCACCCATAAAGCCAGTCCCAAACTCATCATCCACATCATTGATAAAAAGGGATGAAAGTAGAGGAGATAAAGGACAACCTTATTTCACACCACTTAAAGGCACAGCGGATTTACTGGTACTGGTAGTTTTGGCACCATCAATCAAAACATACTCGTCTCCATCGTACATTTGTTTGATAACATTGACAAGGTGAGTGGGCATCCTGGTATAATTAAAATGATCCCAAAGGTGGGGTCTGTCAATAGTGTCATACGCTTGTTTAAAATCAATAAAGGCCGTGTGAAGGTGGGAACAACCCTTTGGTTTGATCTGTTTGGCAGCGTGGACTAAGTGCCTTAAAATAAACATAGGCTGGATCGTGCTACGGTCTGGATAGAAGCCAAATTGCGTGTCAGGAACTTTTCGGTTCTCAACACACCACTTGGTCACCAGTTCTCTCAAAATGTTGGCATACAGTCTATACAAAGTTCCACTCACAGCCAACATGCGGTAGTTGTTGGGATCAAGCTTAGAGCCTTTTTTGTAAAGGGGGGAGATCCATGTGTTGAGATGAACCTGTTTTATGAAGCCCAAGTGTTGGAAGACTCTGTGTGTTAATTCATGTGAGATCTATGACTAGATCAACAATGTTTCAGCCTGCTTTTCCTGGAGCTTTCTTTTGAACAAATTAAGTTGCTCTTGCTCTATTTTTAAAGATGTTGTGTGAGGAATTCTTCAAGGCGTAAGTTGAGTCTACAACTGTCTGGATTTCGAGTGTACCTCCCTTCTGTAATCTTTGCCAGGATAACGATACATCAGAGCCCATCAATCCAGACACACATGTCAGTGGCGGTAAGCAAGAGAAAGGGTAAGCAACCAGCAAAGCAAGAGTGGTAAAAAGAAGCAAGCAATCCATCAGGCTCCTGCCAGCCTCAAACACCAAGCACACACACAATCCCACTTGACAAGCTCGGCAGCACAAAGCAGCAGAGCGTCAGGAGAGCAGCGTTATAGGAGGCGCAGCAAACCTCACTCCATATCCGTTCGTGCAACACGTGCTTACCAAATTTGGCAGCAGTGCTGAAGTGCTCGCAGACCAGGGTACCGAGTTCCAGGGGGTTTGCAGCCATGCTGTAAGAAGCCAAGATTGACCACAGAATGACGGCACCCAACCAACCCCCAGGCAGACGGCCTTGCAGAAAGGGCAGTGCAAACAACGGGCCTTGAGGAAGCATATGGGCCAGGGCTTTGAGGAAGCATATGGGCCAGGGCAGACAGGAGGACTGGAACGAAGCAGTATTGTGGATATATATAATCGAATGACATCGACATGTTTATTACCAATAATACCGGCATGGGACTTTACTTTGAAAAAGTGGATGGGCGATGGTGATTGGCGGATTTCTTTAGCAATGGATTGAAGGACATCTCCTTGGATATGGTGGCGATGGAGATTCGGGTGTGAGAGCTGTTTTTGGATTTGGTGCAGTGATGTAAGGCTGTCTGTGGCTATATGTGAGTAGCCGTGTATGACTGCAGCTGCTATAGCTGCTAGCTCTGCACTTGAGATGGTGTTGGTTATACCCATGCCTTTTGGGTTTACATAGTGGGAAACATTTGAGTGAGGGTGGTATACGCCTGATCCGGTGTCTTGCCTTACATCATTCTTTTGGAGGCTGCCATCAGTGTAAGTCCAATCCCGCCAATTTTTTACCTTACGGGTTAGGTTTTGGCTGGAGCTGTTTTGGGGTGCTTCGTCAGTATTACAATAATTTTTGAGGTTGGTCAGTGCTAATCAGCAGGGCAATTGTTTTATCTGGGCCTTCTGAGGCTTGAGGGTGGTCATTTGGTAGCTTGTTTTTTTTGTTGAATCCTGAGTGCTGTCTGGAACCCAAGGCTGTTTGGTAGGGATGGTTATGGATGTTTTAAATTTCCCACTTTGCCTCAGGGATTTCTTTGGCAAGTTCTTTCAGCCAGTCTTTGTTGTAAGCATTGAGGCAGAACCTGCCCTTGGTGTTCCGTATGGCAAATATTTGCAGTTCCCAGGAGTGTTTGGAAAGTGGTATTTGTATTTTGTTCCAGAAGGAAATTTTCGCATACTGGAGTTGGTTTAATGGGATGGTGCCCAGGAATTTACACATGTGTGGGTATTTGCGGCAGAGTGATGCATAGGGATTTGTGGTCATATCTTTATTCCATGAAGGGAGGAGCATGAATGTGGCTG
>Ga0307947_1001197_pt1 | contig 20160 bp, 23 predicted proteins | sample OrgLakmetagen232_FD_201840 | JGI IMG/M metagenome (GOLD analysis project Ga0307947, IMG submission 201840) | Saline water microbial communities from Organic Lake, Antarctica - #232 | ecosystem: Environmental > Aquatic > Non-marine Saline and Alkaline > Saline | place: Antarctica: Organic Lake...
CTTTTCCTTCCTGTTTACACCTTTTTTTGAGGACTTTTCAGCAGCCCAACCCTTTTTGCTGCAACAGGTCAACAACCAACTTGTTCATGATTTCCTTTCTCAGCAGAACAATAGACTTTTTCTTTTTTCTCTCTGAGCTTATGGATTTATTTGTGGCTGGCCGAGACCAGTCAGCAGCCGATCAGCCAAACAACCTGGCTGAAGGTCACCCCCCATTGTAACCATTGTTGTGAGTCACAACTTGTGACAGTGATTTTCCCAACTTGTTGTTCATGTTATCTGTGGAAATGGAAGTTAGCTACCAATTCAGTGTCAGGACACGTAGAGATAAGCAAATGTTTCCACATACTTCAGAAGCATGCAAAGAACACGCCTGTATTGGGCTTTAAAATCCCCTCTGGTAACATAGTAGCCCATTTTGCTGCCCCTCCATTTTTATTTACCTGCTCTCTGCTGTCCACGGCTGTTCAATCGATCCAATTGTTAAAAAAAAGCGCTATGCATCGACGAGATGATCTCTGAAAGGACACTTGTCGACATGCATATTCAAGAAAACAATCACTGCATGCAAACTCTCTCTACATTTCCACAGTATTCTCTCTCTCTCCTTACAACTGTATTGCTTCGCTCTGTAATTCATTTAAAAGCAAAAGTAGGAGACGCTCACACGCCAAAGTTTTATGTGTAAAGCCAGAAACGACAGCGACAAAAAACACGAAGAGCGACAAAACAATATGAGCGTCAATGCTATAAATTACAGTACAAGGCGATGCCTGCATGGTTCCCTGAGAAACGCTTTCACATTTGACGTCACACAAACACTAGCACACTCTCTTTCTCTCAATAATGGAATCATGCTAACTCTCATACGAACCAACTAACATTCCTAGACATAGTTGCAGTGAGGAGCAGCCACACCACCTCAGGAAGACAGGGTACAGAGAGTGGTGGTAAATGAAATCAGTTCTGCCTATCTGAAATACAAGAGCACGCCCATTAATCTATAGCGAGGCCCTTGCCCTTGCTTGACACATCTCCCCCACCTGTTCATTACCAAAAATGCACAGCAAAACCTGTGGCTCTCTCCTACACTCCTTTCAATCCTCCCTCTCTCTCTTTTTCTCCTTCCCTCTCTCTCCTCTTCCCTTGACCAGTTTTGCCTCTCAGCAGTGGAGGCTAGAAAAAGCAAACGATGCACACGCACAAACACACAACATGTGAGCAGACACGGTTCCAGCCTCATTTGAAGAGGCATAGAATACAAACAGTCAATCGCTGTATTGAGTTAATGGAAGAGGCCAATAAGGGACGATCGCTTAAACCATTCGCAATGTAGCGGCTCCTCTCAAGCACACGATTCCACACCACACACTCACTCTTGCGACTGCCGCCCCTCTCACCAAATCGACACAGACCGCACTCTCCTAATGCTACTACTGAGCTGTGATTGCCCCCCTGCTGCCAATTCCCTTTTCTCCTCCCTGCCTGCTCCCACACCTCCGTTGCTTATGCTATGGACCGCTGCTGCGGCTGTAGTGTTCTTGCTCAGCCTGCTGGCGCTGCCATCTGCAAGCACGCATGCATGCACACACTTCTCAATACACCGCAAATCCTTCCCCAATTTGTAACACCAAAAAGTGTAAAAAAAAAGAGATTTCCGTTTGTAGCTCGTGAGGTCTGGGGATTATTTTTGAATTCAAAAGGACTTTGCGAGGGTCCTGTCTGAAACAAATTTTGTGAATTTGAGAGCCCCCTGCTGCTGGCTGCTGCTGTGCAGACTGCCCATTGGCTGCATGCAAAACAACAGCTGCGAATGCTTGCACTTGTGCTCCCCTCAATCAGAGAAGCAACCTTCTCTTACACAGTGCCATCTTCTCTCACTCTGTATGGATGCCCCAGAAGAAGGGCCTGTAGGGGCTGTGAGAGGAGGAGGAGGCTTGTTCTTGGAGCGGCGAACCCCCATGGGCTTCTTCACAACCTCACCCCTCACCCCTTGCCCCTTGCCTCCTCCTGTGCCAGCGCCCTGAGCTGCCTCTCCCTCTGCAGCTTCTCACGGATTTTCTGCTGAGCAGCCAGCCTCTCAGTTGGGGACTGGGGCTTCAAAAACAGGGCCAGGGGATTCACACTGGCACGCTGGGAGGCTGTTTATAAATTACCTCGAATATCACGAATACAAAATTTTTGACTTTGAAGCCAGTTCGGAGAGCGCTCCTAGAATTGTTTATTACCGTACGTCCATGATCCACCGCCCCCTGAAAAAAAAAAAAATTCTATGGTCAAAATGTGCAACTGCCCCCCTAAAAATAATCATCAGTTTTGCACTGCAACCGCCCCCCTAAAAATAAACATCAGTTTTGCACGGCAACCGCCCCCCTAAAAATAAACATCAGTTTTGCACTGCAACCGCCCCCCTAAAAATAAACATCAGTTTTGCACTGCAACCGCCCCCCTAAAAATAAACATCAGTTTTGCATTGCAACCGCCCCCTCGCTGGAACTTCCCGACGGATACAAACGGGGCTGAGAGTGCAGGGGCAGGGTCAGGGGCAGGCGGAGCTGGGGCTGGGGGGTCAGGGAGTGCTGGGAAGGTGAGTGCGGGAGTTCCTGACCACTCATTGCTCGCACTGCTCAAAACCTTTAAATTTCACCACCGCCCCATAATCGACCCCTCTAGAAATAAATAAATATGTGAAACCACCGCCCTGTCACCGCCCCCACCAAAAAACAATAATTAGGGGGCGGTAACATACTTTTTGTACGGTTAGTTCGTTTTTGGCCAAATCGGTATTAATATCCGAAGTGATTGAGGATCTACGGTATGTTCTGCAAGTGAAGGTAAAACCAATGCACAGCTAGGAGGAGGGGGAGTGACGTGTACAAGTGATGCAGCAGTGCACTGTAGCAATAGAAGCAAGAGTGCGCGCCCTCACACCTTCTACCGAGCAGCACTGCTGCAATGCCACATGCCCTGTGAGGGCGACAAAGGTGTCAGCACCTTCCTTACAGTTGGTACACCAGTTAACACGTGTGCAGCACAGCACAACTTCTGGACAAGCACGTTTGCCGGCCATACTTCTGGGTGAACTTCACCTGTAGCAGAAATCAGCCCCATCATGCTGCCCACAAGCCTGCCTGATCCGCTGGGCTGCAGGTAAGCTGCAGCAGAGGTACCCTGTTGCGATTTAAGCCACGAGTGCTGGAGCAATTGGCTCGCAGAGGGCCGGGTAGCTGGGTCCATCTGCGGACGGAGTTGAGCACAGCATGCATGAGCTCCTAAATGCAGAGCAAGCAACAGAGCAGTGTCAGAGAAGCTTGCTCCCAAAGCTGTCGCAGTTCAAATCAGTGCCTTGAGAATTGAAGGCTGCGCTGATCAGGAACAGGGTGCATTTCAATATTTTTAATTGACTCAAACCAGTGCTCACTCTAGCTGACCTCCACCGACAAACCCTGCAACCAAATTGTTGCAGAGCAGGACCACACGGACTCAAGGAGGCAGCCTGATGATTGCATAACGGCAAGTCAGCTTGTTCTGTAATAAGGCAACTGAGAAGAGACCACTTGACACAGTGTGCACGTAGCATGCATTGTGGGGCATTGGGTGGGCGAGGCACTGTGAGGCATTGTGCACAAACACCTTGATTCATGCTGTACGCGTCACAGCAGAAAGACAAGACGACGGAGGCTTGCAATAAGAGCAGCACGCGCACCCTGGTTTCAATATTCCTGGACGAATTAAATAGCTCCAAGGACAAACCTGTCAGAGCGTGGCTGGAAACATGAAGCGAGAGATCTTATTCCTGTAATCTACACTCACCCTCTGCGAGAGCCACATCTGTACTAAGTACTAAGATACACACACACACACATTCGCAACCCCTGCAAGAGCCACGTCTGTATCAAGACGTACATAGACACACACACTCTGCAAGAGCCACGTTGGTATTTAGACACACATACACACACATATCCACACCTGCAAGAACCACGTCTGTATCAAAAGACGCATAGACACACGTACACACACTCTGCAAGAGCCACGTTGGTATTTAGACACACATACACACATATCCACACCCTCTGCAAGAACCACGTCTGTATCAAAAGACGCATAGACACACGTACGCACACTCTGCAAGAGCCACGTTGTTATTTAGACACACATACACGCATTCACACCCTCTGCAAGAACCACGTTCGTATCAAGATGCACCCACACCCACATGTACACCTACCATCCCCTCCCCATCCACACCTGGAAGATGGCCCCTAAAAATAGTTGCGCAGGTTGCGACAGCTTGTTGTTGCTCAGGAACACAGGGATGCCAGCAGGGGTGAGCTGCGACAACTGCTGCTGCTGCTTCTCCACCAAGTCTTTCACATTGTCAGCCGCAAAGGGCTGCTTGCCGGTGAGGGCCTCAAAGATGACCACACCTGCAGGACATCAGAACACACACACACACCAATAGAGTTGAAGAGAGAACGTGTGTGTATGCTGTTGAGCGTCGACACATGTGCATTGTCTTGCACACACACGTGGTGCGTAGTCATCAGCAGCACCATAATGAGTGCTCACACGTGGTAGGCACCTTCTGTTTTATTGCCGCTCTACATGATGAACATATGCGTGGGACATACATGGGCCAAGTACGCGTGGGCAAAGGTGTGGTCATGAACAACGCTAGAATGACAGCTCGTTATGCAGCCTAGCACGATTGTTTGGCATGCCCTACGCACCAGCGCTCCACAGGTCCGCCTTTTCGTTGTACTGAGGGAGCTCCTCTTCCGACATGCCATTGTACAGCACCTGGGAAGCAGCACAGGTGTGTGCGTGTGTGTGTACGTGTGTGTTTGTGTGTGCGCGTTTTGTGTGCAGTTGCGCGCATATATGTAAGTTTGTTTGAATGCCTGTGTGTGTGTGTGTGTTTTAGGTGCGTGCGCACGCGCGTGTGTGTATGTCTAGCTGCTCATTCCTGGCTGGAGTTCTGTGGTAGAGGTAGGAGTGGTGTTCCCACAAGGATTGTGATCAAAGGAAGGAAAGGGTCCACCAGAGAGTTTCAAGCAGGGATCTTCGCGAACTTAGATGCATCCACCCGTAAAGGCACGATACAGTATTCCTAAAATACGCTGGAGTAACCTATTCCTTGGGGACGCGCTGGGGTGCAGCAATAGGCAAGAGTTGCAAAGGAGGCCAACTGAGGAAGCAAGCTGAGGTGACAGGCACCCAGAAGCCTGGTGTAGAGTGTCGGAGAGCAGACGCTGTCTTTCTTATGTCAATACTGTGCATGTGCATACAGACATCTCTGTTCCCTCGCAAGCTCTGGCGGCATGACAACCACACGTGCACGAATACATACACATGAACACACAGACACAAACACACATACAACACAACAAAACACAGACATCACGCAACTCCGAACCCATGTGTGCACAACCACATTGATACCCAGCCAGCCCTTTGGCGTATCGTGACCTATTGCTTACACCAACATGCACACCAGGTGGAGGACATCAAACACAACAAGACAAAAACATCACGCAACTCAAAACCCATGCGTGCACAACCACATCGATACCCAGCTTTATGGCGTATTTTGACCTATCTCTTTTACACACCTGGTGGAAGACATCTGTAAGAAGAGGCTTGTTTAGCACCTCAGGCGCTGAGTACTCCAGCTGGCCTGCCCTGTGTGCACGCGTGCATGCGTCAGGCTGCTGAGTGTTTTGTGCATGCCAAGTGTCGTGCGTGCGTTCAGGTGCCGAGTGTTGAGCATGCGTCATGGCGCCGAGCATTGTGCGTGCCGGGAATATTGTACATGCCTTAAGGTGCCGGGGTTTAGCCCGCCCTGTACGTGTGCACGCACCAAATCTTGACTTCCGACAGAAAAACGACACAGGAAACGCGCGCAGGAACACTGAGTATGCTTTGGTGCAGTCACTGAATTGGAGAGCAGAGGAACGTGATCGTGGCACAGTCGACAGTGTAGAGGAGGGGAAGAGCAAAGGAACACTACAAAGGTGCTACGTCACTCCCGTGTTTCAAGATGGCGTGAGGAGCCGCTTTGGCATTCGCACAGCCCCCAAAAGCAATCACACACAACTAAGGATCGGCGTATAGCGCTATATGAGGCATTTCTATAGTGCTATAAAGCGCTATATTATGCTATATTTCAGCCGCTGTATCTGCCAGAACTCCCCCGTGCCAAAGGAGTTTCGGCATCGGATTTGGAGGGCATGCAAGGTATTGTGCACAAAGCTCCCTGGCAAAAAATAAAGTCGGAAGATTGCTTCTGTCGAGCTCTGCCGGGATTTAGGTCCCAAATATAGCGCTATACCTGTGGTTCTGTGCCACACACATGTGCCTTATGTGAACACAGGCAAGCCTGTGGAACAGCATGTCCCCTTGGTAAAAGTGTTGGATTAAGACTGAGCTGTGCGTGCATGCTTGTGTGCGTGCGTGCGTGCCTAAATACGCGTGCGTGCGTACGTGCGTGCAACTGTGTGCGTGTGTGCATGTGCCTGAGAGTGCATGCTTGCGTGTGTCTGTGCACGTGCGTGCGTGTGTGTGTGCATGTGCGTGTGCGTGCGTACATGCGTGCGTGTATGTGTGTGCATGCGTGTGTGTGTATGTGTGTGTGCGCGTGCGTGTGCGTGCACTTGTGTGCAAGTTCAGGCATGTCTGTGCATTTGTGCCGGCCTTGTGGTGCTCATGATGTCTTGGCTCATGGTACGCGGTGCTCATGATATGTGGTGCTTATGGTATGTGGTGCTCTTACTGTCTTGGCTCATGATTTGTGCTCCTCACAGCACTTTAAGGCTCCACAAGGGTACGTGTTTGTGTTGTGTTGATGCTTGGACGCCCAAGGGCGAATTCAAGCTGAGTTTGAAGCGTGGGCATGAGCCAAATCAAAGCGAATCGACGATTTCAATATTGGCACGCGCTATAAAAATATCATAGCGCTATAAGCTATAAGCAAAAGCCGATCCTTACACACAACCTACTGAAACTTCCGGCTCATACGAGATGGTATGGGGCAAGCTTTTAGATCTTTTGCCCAAAAATGGTGAGAAGGGCGGGATAGGGAACACCCACGACGCGAAAACCGGTGCAGTATGCCTACCTATGGTTTGAATTCTTTTCTGCCGTGAGGGCGCACTCTATGAAGTCCAGCAGACACACGGAGCCGTAGCTACAGAGCAGGTTCTCAGGCTTGATGTCTCGGTGCACCTACAAGCCAGGGCAGCAAAGGCACGTCATATATAACTAAGCATCCATTGACCTTCTTCTTCCGTGTTTTTTCTAGCTAGGTTGTTTTGAGTGCAGCTAGTACAGTAAGGAGATTGTGCGAACAGGGTTGGCCTCAACCATACATATACATGTATATGTATTAGCATGTCAAACACATGCTGCTAGGGTGCTTTGAATTCAAGGACAACCAGTAGCTTTATTGTGTGTGTTGCAATTAGTTAATGTGTTGCAATTAGTTAATAACACGCACGACAATAAATGCATGCGGGCACATACGTTCAGGCACACTCGCATTACAGCGTATTTGTGCGTGTGTGTGCGTTCAGTGTGTGTGTGTGTGCGTTTGCGTGTGAGAGTGTGAGTGTGTGTGTGTGTGCGTGTGAATGCACAGACCGAGAGCAACAGACTTTGCCCACCCTCATTCCCACCCCCATCCACAGCCTTGCCCACCCATTCACACTTACACGTACACGCTTGCACGTACGCCCTCACACCCTTCATCACCCTTCAATTACCAGGGTCTCTAAAAAGGAAGGATGGAACCGCACCCAGGAGCAACTACCCAGAGGCTCGGCCTGAGGCTCGGTCTGAGGCTTGGCCTCACACAAGTATGCCAAACCTCACCCACGCCAGCGCTCCAGCTGTGCTACACGCCGCCTGCGATCCCAATGCCTAATGCACCTCCAGCTGTCCCATCAAACGTCAAAAACCCTGGTCAAAAAGCATTGTGTAAGGCTAGCCTCTCTGACTATTGACACGGGCAGCGGACCCCCTTACACATTTTGTCCACTAACATACCACGCCGGCTTCATGCAGGCCGGCCAGTGCAGTCAGCAAAGGAGCCACAACTTCGATGGCACACAGCTGTTCACTGAGGCGGCCCCCTCGATTGGCCATGAGCTCAATGAGCGTGCAACCTGTGCGTGTGTGTACGTTTAGAAAGGGCTCTCAAGCTCAGCTGCTGGCCCTTTTGCCAATACATAACAGAGTGGATGTCATCTGCACGGCGAGTATCCCTCTGCCATACCCTGCAATTCCCATGCGTGTACATGATGCGTGTGCATGAAAGGCATGCAAGGGGTGCCATATAATTTCTGAAAAATCGGAAACTACAATTGCCCGTGACGATAGGTTGCCTTGTTCTATCGCAGCTCCATGTTGCATTTGCAAACGTATTGTGCGTGATTATGCGTTCAAGATGAGTACATGCTTAAAATAAGCAAGATGGCTGCACTACTGCGAAAGTTACATGATAAACAAGCGGGCACAAGGATGCAGCATGCCAGAGCAAGGCCTAGACTTAAGACTCGTACACCACAAAGTGGGGAGAAAGAGGGCATGGCACAATCAACTACCTGGCAATGCTTCTAAGACTGTGTAATAGTTCACGGCATCCTCTATAACATTGAGCAGCTTGACGACTCCTGGGATGCCAGAGGTGGCCTTCAGCACAGCTACTTCTCGCTGCATTTTTTGAAGCTTGAAGGACGTGGTAGTTGTCTTGGGGAACAATTTGATGGCAACAGGCCGGCCAGTGTAGCGGTCCACCGCACCAAGGATTGTGGCATTCCTGTGCAAGTGTATAGATGTGTGTACATAGATGTGTGTTCACTTGTGTATATAAGTGTATGTAGATGTGTGTGTAGATGCGTGTTCATTTGTGTGTGTGTGCGTGTGTGTGAATTTGTGTGTGTTTATATGTGTGTTAGCCTGTGTGTGTATGTGTGCAAGTGTGTGTGTGTGTAATGTGTGTGTGCGTGTGTGTGTGTGTGTGTGTGTGAAGCTTATACACATATTAAGACAGCAATGGTGACTCACACGCGTGCAAACCACTGCATATAACTTGGGAGGCTGGTATAGTTTGCACATCACGCAACCTTTAGGGGGCAGCCCTTACCTGCCGCGATGGGACTTGCTGATTTTCCTGTAACCAACCCTGAGCTTGTCGTCAGGGCTGTAATCAGAGGAGGAGGTTGAAAGCCTTGCCACAGCAGCTGCACTATAGCCAAACTCCTCCTGGCCTCCCCAAGTCCTGCACAGCCGTATGCGAGGAGGCATGAAATGACAGACCTGTCTTTGCAGCAACCACTCAGTGGGCATCTACACCTGCCTGGCGCGTAGGCAAGCTCAGGACTCAATTAGCAACGGACTTGTTTTGGCCACACAAGAGTCTGAAAGTACTTCGGAGTGGTAACACAGGTGTGCCAGCAGGAAGCCCAAGGACCGGGTGGTTCAGGCTTGCCTTACTGAGCGCCCCCCCCAGGTTGCCCCACAACTCCTAACAGTATGAGTGGGTCTTGCTGCTGTGAATTCAGTGCTCTCACCTGCTCCTTCTCATCCCAGCTTTAGGAAGACCCCCCAAACTACCGGCATCCAGGCCTCCCCTGCGGCAGTTAACCACTTCAAGCTGAGGACAGCTGATGGGCCTATCGTCGTCATCGTCACTGGATGACTCCGACTGCCGCTGTCCGGGGCGAGGAGCTTCGTCCGCTCCCAGCCCGTGGCAAGGCCCTTGTGGGGTGTCCCGGACAGGCTTCTTTTCAAAAATGCGCTTGAAGAAGGCCATTTGTGCGACTGCGCGGCCTTACGCGTGCGCCTATCCTACGCCATTTCAATTGAGCCCTCACCGCCGCACGTTTCCTGAAAGATTTTTTGAAAGGTTTTAAGCCTTGCAATAAAAATTTTAGGGTGCAATAAAATATCTCGTAACACGCGCACACACACACACACACACACACACACACACACACACACACACACACACATACACACACACACCGTCCCCCACACGTTTCGTCTGCACTTGCCCGCAGCGACCCTTTACACACATACGCAAGTTTTGTTTGACCAAGTAAGACTTCCTAACTTTTCACCATTTTACTTGGGGGAGCAGGTTGACAATAAAAAAGCTCAAACCCTTAAGTACTCCTTGTGCACACCTGGTGCAAAACCCAAACAGAAGGGAACCTGAGTAGTTCTTCGGACGATGGTTCCAATAGGGCATTCTATCTTGGCAAAAGGACTGTATAATAATGAAATGGTGTCCGACGCCTTGGCGAAGATGAGTCCAGCTCTTATTTGACTGCCACATATCGAGGCAGTGCCTGCCGCATCTCCACTTCATTCCCGACTACTAAGCGGGACTACTAAGCAGAGGGCGGCACTCATCACAGGCCCACCCAGTACGATCTCCCACACACGTTGTGGATAGGTGCAGCAGTGGGCGCCGCCACAGTCCACTCGTACCACACTTTGTGTGCTCCTGAGCAGCGCCACATGAGAGCCTCCACAGCGGCCCCAGCCGGCACGTAAACAGGCTCCTTGAGGAGTGAAGGAAGCAGTTGGAGGAGCAGAGGTCGGTACGCTTTTTTAAAGGGAGTTGGTGCCTCATGCCTGAATCGGTGGTCTATTTGACGGAGAATGCAGCTCGTTTAAGACGAGATTTGGCTACAAACTGGAAAATGATCAAGTCCGACCACTTTGCATTTGCTCACCTTGAGGGGGAAGTAAATTGGGAACCAACTTGACATGTTGGGCGTGTGGGTGGGGGGGTGAGTGCTCAGCCACACGCCACCGTACAGCTCTGACTCAAAATAGCTGCAGCAACAGAAGAAAGAAAAGGTGCAACAATTAGACGAGAAGCAGAAGTTGTATTCCGCTAGTGACACTTAGCAACTAGCTCAGTGCTTGACGCAGCACCAGGACGGGAATAAATAATAAATGAACAAATGTACTAGGTTTCTGTTATTGGTTTCCAATACAATAGGTTTCTGTTATTGGTTTCCAATACAATACCTACCCAGCAAAACCGTGCATGACCGAGGAACCTGACTCGACAGGCCGCGTGAAAGAGACCCTTTTGTAGCGGTTGTTGTCAATGGGTGTGGCTGGGTTGGGGTGACGGAACGTGAACATTTCCTGGGTCGGCGACAGAATGTAGTGCCTGCAGGGAGGAAGGGCGTACAGTGGTGCCTGCTTAACGCAACAGGTGGCATGAAAAGAGTGCTCGCTGCAGAACAGGAGATTTTTCTACTTTGACATTGTTCTGGCCATGGCGTTCAACAATAATAATGATGCCTGCAGCACGTTCAACTAAGTGTGCCTGTATGGGAGGAGAAGCAACAACAGTGCCTGCCTGTGACGCCTGCATGGTAAAAGGAGCGGTAACTAGTGCTTGACAGCTGGTGAACAGGCAGACATACATCTTAAGCAAGCCAGGTGCAGCAATAAGTAAGGAGGGGGGACAAGTGGCAACCTGATGAACACCATTTAGGCAGAGAGCTTTAGCCCGTGGTTCTAAAAAGGGAAGCTTCCGTACGCTCGTCCAGCTTATTCGCGGATCAAGCCAATGCAAGATAGAGTTAATGAAGAAAAGTAACCCAGGGAGATTTCATTGCATTTCCAGAGGCTGTACTTTCACCAAGCTGACGCACGTTCACGTGGCAGAAACTGCATGTATGTGTTTGAGCATATGTAGGAGAATATGCATAGCACCAAAAGCCTTCTTGACGTCTACGTCCCTAATAAGTATGCAAAATGCAATGTCTCATCAGTTTCGCATGCACAAACACTACCCCTGGCACAACCGACTCATTGGGGCTACATGCATAAAATGCTAAGCTCCGTGCCATAATATTGGTTGCTTAATACTGTCCATATTTATTGTGGATGCAGGCAGAGGATATTATTATTTTACGCTCATGCCATTCTTGACATGCAATGCTACTTGCACAAACTGCCCCAAACCCAGCTTAAACAGCATGCACACAGCTCGTGAGCATGCACCGCTTCCCATACATTTTTACAAGGAACATTTGGCACCCACTTGTGGAATTTTGTGACGTACGGCGTCTCAAAGTGCTCTCGATCTTTGTATGCCCTGACATCGTTCCACAGCTTGTTGCAAGACACAGGCGCCATGTAGCTGCAACAGCATGGAAGAGCAGTTGTGAGTGTTAGGAAGCAAGAGAGATTAAGGTCACAAAAGTTGATGCATCACCATGAGCTTGTGGCAGGACAGGTAGTAGCACAGGTAATAAACACACACACAGAGATAGTAACAAATACAGGTAAAGTAACAAGGTAGTAACGCAGGTAGTAACAAACACAGGTAGAAACAGACACAGGTATAAGGTATTAGTAACAAATGACTTTGTCAGAACTTCATCCTGATTGTTCTTACCAGTGAAGCATGTGCTGGGGAGGCGTTACAAGACACACTATCGAGATGTACATGTGAGGTTCTCGTGCTACCTAACGATGTCAGTAAATGCCACAAGCATGTGCACATATGGAGTGCACATCCTTACGCAAATTTGGATGGAAGGTTGCAGACGCTAACCCTGTGCCCGAGCTGCATGAATGGCCACGTTGCACTGATCGATGATCTGATGATGCAGGAATGCTGAAACCAGGAATCAGGCAGTCCTCTTATTATTATTCAAGGCACGCAGTCATTGTCGTGCTTTTATATATTACCCTTACACATTAATACGGCAAAAAAATATGACCTTGCATTTTCGAGAGGGTACCCCTTAGCCACAACGACGCACCAATTATACATCCGCTGCAGCTTGAGCTCATGTTTCACGAAAAAGGCACCAAGAAACCGTTAAGTCGAAAGCCTAAATGCGACCGCTTTTCTTTATTTGGGGGGATTACACAACCTGCCTGCAAGTGAATTTGGCTAGCCTCTGCACTTTCGTTCCTTCAGCATGCAGGAAGAAATTTGAGGGGCAGTGACGTTGCTGCCCCATATAAAGTTAGGAGCTGGGAGTCACGTTATTAACACGAACTTCCAACATCCTTTGCAAAAGCAGACCAAGAAAACTTCCGCAAAGAGGTGACAAGTCACGAAAGCGTGTCAACCTGGTGTAGCTGGTGGGGATGGAGATGCCGTCAGGGGCAAGGAAGCGCTGTGCCCCATCTAAGCACTCGGGCGACAGCTCATTGTCGCCAAAGGAGCCCAGTAGCTCTGACACCAAGATGTCTGCAGCCTCTGGTGCTTGCCAGCTGCGCATGTCTGCAGTCACGATCGTCACCTATGTGTATGAAACGAGTAAAATTGGGCAGAGCCATATATGTACAGAACTTTCGACAGGAAAACTTCCAGATCAACAGTGCACAGTGTATATGTACGGTATTGGCCAACTGTAACATTCATGCACCATCCTGCCACTCTTCATACTCCCTCACGCGCAAATGAGACTTTGTTTGCTTGTTATAGGCTGTAAGCTCAAGGTATTGTGCATAGCATGGATAGAACAGCTGCCCCTACCTGCCTCCGTAGATGTACTCCTCACCCTGAAAGTATTTCCACCTCAAATTCGCACCTTGTCCTGCCAGCCTTCCCGCCGTAGCATGGCCTGGATGTGCACTACAGCATTGGCGTTTTTCTCCACCGCGTACACCCGCAGAGGCACAAGTGCCCGTGCTGATGCCCGCATGGAGGCGGCCACCAAAGGCCCGCGACCTGCCCCTACCACCATGAGCACGATTATCTTATCCTGGATGTGAATGAGGTGAGAGGTACTCAGATGAGCTGGGTAGAAAGAATAGAGGCGGGGGAATGATGAAAGGGGAACGTGCCTCACGTGGCGACCATATCAGGCATACACATACACACCCCACCCCCACACTCACCCCCACCCTCACCCCACACACAGACAGGCTCAAGATAAGAAGTGAAAGGAGCTGCAAAGGAACTTCATGGATCAGGAAAATACGGGAATAGCGCTGCATTGCACTGCTTAAGATGTTTCATACTCCGTGTGCTCTAGGTATGCTTGACCAGGTGCTAACGATTAAGAACCACACTGCAGAAATGCATACAGGACATAAAATTGCATTGTTCTGTCCATCAACGACGACTTATCCAAAGCCTCGCACCTGTCTAGCGTCCACAGCCGCCCTCCGGTCACACAGTGCTTTGAACACTGCCTCCTCATACTGCACGTACTTGATAGTGTCTTTTTCAAACACCTCGTACGTTGCGCTCTCTAGGTTATCCTGTGAGGGTCACGAATAGGAAGTTATTAATTGTTTAATTTTGTGGTGTGTGTGTGTATACATATGCATACGTATGTGTGTATGTGTGTGTGTGTGCAAGTGTGAGAGTACGTGTCTGCGCGCCTACCTGCCATCAGCTTCCTGGCAAGAGTCAAGACTATAGGTGTTGATCAATTACTTGTCCTTAATTGGCCAGCATTGCATATTGCATGCCTCTTCAAAAGCGGGTCAATTCATAGCTTTGTGCTAAAAAGGCCAGCATTGCATGCCTCTTCAAAAGCGCGTCATTTCATAGCTACATCACGCATGCCAGGTTACACACCATGCAGCAGGAAACACTGCAGCAGGAAACACTGCAGCAGGAAACACATGCAGCAGAAAACACATCCTAACATTTAGATTTCATTCAGGTTGTACCCAGTTCTAAATGGGCAGCTTCCGGCTGGATTACCAAGCAGCGGACGGTCTATCACGCCCGCACAACAACCTAAAGTGCATATACACCCCCGCTTTCATCATCCTATTCATCCACCATTTAACAGAAGGCACACCTGCAACGGCTGCAGAGGTGCCTGCAAGTAGTCCCGGTAATCGGCTTCTAGCCGGTCGTCTGAGCTCAGGACAGGCAGCTTGCGGAACAAGTAGCTCATGTACTCCCAGTAAGGTCGCAACGGGTGGGCCTCTCCTGCAGTAGAAGGGGGTCAGTAGTGAGAAAGAAAGAAATGGGAGCACTTGCCGGCAGTCATAGAACAGAAGAGAAGAGAATACCACGCAGGCACTAAAAGTCATTTATTTCATATTATTAAGGAAAAGGAGCCGTTGTGGTGCCGAGTACCGTATGTAAAAGTCCTCCACAACGAAGAAAGAAAAGTAAAGGGGGCATAGTGGCCAAGGCGTAGAGGGAAGCCAGTGTGGATTTATTTGTGGCTGGCCGATACCAGCCAGCAGCCAATGAGCCAAACAACCTGGCTGAAAGTCCACCCTCCATTTTCATTATTGTAACTGTTGAAGCCAGACCATATGGAATCCACAGAGGAAGGATTCTCGACCAGGTACTTAGGAGAAAAATGAAAATGGAATATCCTGAAGGAAAAAGGAATTTCATTGAAATAGGCTAAAATTTGTATGCGGTCCACAACAGGCAGCAAGAATGACGAGTGAAGCAAAACGAACGGAAGGCTCCTTGTTGAAGTTGGGAGCAGAGAAGGCCAAGGAGTGCCTACAATGGTTGGTTGTGCCTTTGGCTTGATATGGAGGACCAAGTGACAGCACGCAGCAAAATCGATCTGTGGGTCTGTTTGGAAACTCTTCACTTGCCACCTAGATCACATGAACCAGCTTTCCCCGCGTGCCTGTACCTGGGTTGTTGATGGTGAAGCCAGCACCGGTGGCAGGGTCTACAGAGACAAAGTTTTGCTGGGCATGGGCTACTGCAATCTCGGCAGGAGTAGGGTTGGGGGGAAGCTGGGGGACTTGAGGCACTTGGTGCACTGACTCGCCCGTCACAATGACCTAGCGATCACGTGAAAAATGTATGTGTGTGTGGGTGGGTGTTTTTGTGTGTGTGCCTGTATATAAGTGTGTATGCGTGCAAGCGCGTGTTCATGTGTGTGCCCACGTGCATTTTGTTTGTGCTGTTCCACCCGTGCAGCCTCCTCTGGGTGTTAACCTCACTTCCCCCTCTGCCTGCACAGCCGTGGGGTAGTTTTGTTGTACTTGGATTACAAAGGCCTGCAGCCTGGCATGGCTGCTCTACCTAAGAGGATCCCCCACTTGAAAATCAGTCAAAAGCAGTGCAGGAAGGCATGCTCACATTTAGGAATTCACCGAGATCGCACGTGCTCTGTTCTGCACACAGGTGCGGTCGTCCCCACCAATGGCACACCACCCCATACGTTCTACTTTGTTTATTGCCTCTCCATTGCCTCTCCAAGAACTCCTGACACGTGCATGAACCCTTGCGAGCCTTCTAATACGTATGTTGGCAGTTGGAGTAGGGGCAACGTGGCCTCAGTTTTGTTTGCCGCATGCTTTGATATTGTTCTGTCATAAATGGTGATGGAGGCCTGGGTGGTGTATGCTGTGGGGGATGAGCTGTTTTAGCTCATGAGAGTGAGCGCTGGTGCAGTTCCAGGTATGCTTCTGCATCAACACATGCATTTGCACCCTGCATACGTCAAATGAGCAAGCTATGCTAAGCGTTGTATGGTGCTAAAGCTGGCGCCGAACAATGGCTTCTGGGAGTCATGTCGTTTGCAAAAGGAGATGCACGTGGCTGCTATTTTATGGCTGCTGTTCTATGGCAGGTCACGGCCTTATTATGAAGGATGGAGGTTCTGTTGTACTATTTTGTTAGAAATGGTCGAGGGAACGGAAAGAGAAAGGTTTGCTATTTCTCTTTGCACAGAAAAGTCCCAGTTTGGGTTTGCCAGCCGTGAAGACGGAAGACCACGCACTCAAGCTGGTGCGCTCTAAATTTCTTAAATCATGTACAAGCTAGCTCAAAATGCAGCCTCTGCGGCCTAATTGGATGCTCATTTGGATCTCACAAAGGCACACATTCACCCTATCACACACATCTGGGCATTGTCAGAGAAACGGCATCCAATGTGCACCAGAGCAACTCAGCGTAACCTGGAACGCATACAGACGCCTAACATCAAAGCGTCATGCACAAACACACACATACACAAACACACACCTGGACATTCATATTAAACAGTATGTTCAGCAGGTCCTGGTGCGCACGTGGCAGCACAGGGTAGCCTTTCTTGTTGGTGGTGAACACGTGGGTGGGCAGCAGCACAGCTTTCACAGGCTCTCCGAGCCATCGTTGCATCTGCTGAGAGGGGGGGAGCTGCAGGGGGGGGCAGGCACATTGTGTGTATTGTGTTGTGCACGCGTGGATATATGAGCATGTGGGTGTACGTGTGTGTGTGTGAGTGTGTGTGTGTGCATGTGTATGCGTGTGTGACAAACAAGGCGCATCATCCTAGGGGGAGTTGACCTTAAGCACCTACCTGCGACCCCAGCCGCAGCACACAGCCCAGCAGTGTGTCGTAGCTGCATAGGCTGCGGAACTGGTGCCAAGATTCCCAAGGGTCGGCTGCCACACTGCCAAACGCCCCAAAAGACTCTTCCCCCCCCTGCTGCTGCTGCTGCTGCTGCTGCTGCTGGTTTGTTTGCGATGGCTGATGAGGGGCGGCGTGGGGTGTGGCTGTAGCAGCAGGAGGACTGGGCTGGTCGAGTGGCACTGTGAGCCACAGAGCCATTTGTGTGACGCCCTCTAGTGTCTGTAGGTGCAGCATGCAGAGAGGCTGATTTGGTGCGTGTTGCGCATTAGGCAGAAAGGGGGGAGGAGAGTATGATGGGCACTGAGCACAAAAGACGTTTGAGGCATTGGAGAAAGTAGTAGAGGAAAATTGAGAGGGTTAGCACTCAGACTTTGTTGTGCACATGGGTACAGATTACAGATGAATAGATTGCTTGTAGGAGCAAAATGGAAGTAAAGATTTTGATGTGCCTGCTGTCACACACAAACACACACACACACAAACACACAGGTGCAGGAAATAAAGGAACCCAGTACAAGGTGCTGCAAGCAGTGCTGACACACACATAGATTAAGTAGACACGCATGCATGCATGCACCCAGACCTTCAACTACACCTACACGCATACGCGCACACCCACACCCACTCCCACACTCACGCAAATGCGCAAACACGCACATATGAACAGGCACACACATACCTGATTTGCAATCTGTGCGACGCGCGCGCACGCCATGGGACGTGCAACGGGAGGGAGCAGCACAGCCTGCACACGTACAAACACACAAGGTGGGCTTACAAAGTAGGTTCAGCTGTCATGCAGTTGTAAGCAAAGCCAGGCAGAATAAGCACGAGGAGTGACACGAATATCACAAGGTATCCCAGGTGAAGCTGCATACAGGTACTGTCAAACCTCTAAAGGACTGAGGCATGCAAAACACAACAATGTCCTCAAGGAACATAGTTCAAGCAATAGTATCGTACACGGTCATACCAATCCCGTCCCGACAACCCACAACCCACAACCCCATTGAGTTTTAAAAGTTAAGGGTTTGACTTTAAATCCAATAAGGCGCTGATAGAGGCTTTACGTTCAAGATTTAAAGCACGTGTACCCTCAAGAGAGCAGCCCACCCCATGCATGTCTGAAGTAATGATCTATGGTATATACGATTTACCAATCCCATCCCAACTATTGACAACTCGCCTCAATAACGCACCTGTACCCCCAGGTGCGCTGCCCACCCCAGCTCAGCCTGCAGAGCTCTCACACTATGGGAGGCCTCCTGCTCCACTGGGTTGTCTGGGTTGATCCAATTACTGACAGAGCCGACCACCTACACATGCATGGTCCACGCACGAGCACACATGGTAAAGCATAAAGCATTAGCATTGGTATTTGGCACACGCTAGTGCAAGTGCGGTCTTTACTTGTGAGTAAGGTTGGCCAGAACCGTATATATACACCGTATATGACCGTATATTTGGTGATATTTCCCTGCCAAAAATATTGTATATACACCGTATATATATATATATGGTTTTGGCCAACCCTACTTGTGAGCCTGAGTCCTGGCAGCAGAAAAGAAATCTTTGCATTCTTACAAGGAGGCCACACTTGCATGTACCCGCAATATAAACACACACGAGCACACGCACATAAGCACACACATGCATGCACACAACACACATACACACACGTATGCAATCATAAAGCTCTCACCTGGCGCACCCACTCAGACGAATTTAGGTAAAGGACATCATCAAAACATAGGGGGGAGGGCAGCGTGTTTGCTGTGCTGGGTGCATCCGGGCTTGCAAGCTTGTGGCCAGGGCGCACTAGAGGGGTGACGATGAAATCAAAGCCAGACAGGAGGGTATCCTGTGTGTGCTTGCGTGTGTGTTCGCATGTTTGCATGTTTGTGTGTTTGTGTGGGCGCGTGTGATTGCACATTAAGGTGAGCAGTTAGTTGATAGGAAAGACAAAGGCAATTAAATCTGTGCCATGGAGGTTGGTGGAGTACTATGAGTCTGACAACATATGTCGCTATGTCATACCTTTTCCGTATCATCAACTATCAAGAGCAAAGTGCATTTGGCATGAATAAGGGCGGCAACAAACAAAAACGGGTTGGCGGCTGACACCCACCTGGACTGCCTTGTCCACATCATCAGGGAACGGAATCTCTAGGCCAGCATACTTGCTGTCATTGTAGTCAGATCTTTTACCCAGAGTCATTGCTTTGTAGCCCCTGGCTGCCCTGTTTTTACGACGTGGGAGCAATGAGCAAAATGCGCACCTGGTCAAAATCCGTGCACGTTCACGCTTGTGCATTTGTCTTTGCGCATATGCTGGTGATGTGCATGTGTGCGTTTGTGTGTGTATAAGAGTGTGTATCCACATGCAGTGTGTGCAGTGTGTGCAGTGTGTGTACACACGCAGTTATGTGTGTGTGTGTGTATGAGTATGTATGTGTGCGTGCATGAATTACCTTACCTTTTATGACAAAAACAACGTTTGTGAGGGGTTAGCGATGCTGGGACATCAGAATCTATAAATATTATTGTTAATTTTAGACTACCTATTCGACATGTGGAGACTTGCAGCAAGGTTAGGCCAGCTTCCCAGAAGAGTTCAGCATTTGAATCAACATCTGGCAATGACTGGCAGTGTCATGGGCCAAGCAAATGCCTCTGCACCGCTTCATTCGCTACCATTCCACCAAAACGGGCAGGTAGACACGCGCACACACACACACACACACACACACACACACACACACACACACACACACACACACACACACACACACACACACACACACACACACACACACACACACACAAACAC
>Ga0307947_1001198_pt1 | contig 20156 bp, 20 predicted proteins | sample OrgLakmetagen232_FD_201840 | JGI IMG/M metagenome (GOLD analysis project Ga0307947, IMG submission 201840) | Saline water microbial communities from Organic Lake, Antarctica - #232 | ecosystem: Environmental > Aquatic > Non-marine Saline and Alkaline > Saline | place: Antarctica: Organic Lake...
CATGCCTACCCATGTGCCAACTAGTTGTGCATGCCTACCTATGTGCCAACTAGTTGTGCATGCCTACCTATGTGCCACCTAGCTAGTTGTGCATGCCTACCTATGTGCCAACTAGCTAGTTGTGCATGCCTACCTATGTGCCAACTAGTTGTGCATGCCTACTTATGTGCCAACTAGTTGTGCATGCCTACCTATGTGCCAACTAATTGTGCATGCCTACCTATGTGCCAACTAGTTGTGCATGCCTACTTATGTGCCAACTAGCTAGTTGTGCATGCCTACCTATGTGCCAACTAGCTAGTTGTGCATGCCTACCTATGTGCCACCTAGCTAGTTGTGCATGCCTACCTATGTGCCAACTAGCTAATTGTGCATGCCTACCTATGTGCCAACTAGCTAGTTGTGCATGCCTACCTATGTGCCAACTAGCTAGTTGTGCATGCCTACCTATGTGCCACCTAGCTAGTTGTGCATGCCTACCTATGTGCCAACTAGTTGTGCATGCCTGCACAGCATTGCGTTGATCCCGTGGCTCTTTGCAACCAACATCCTTGCTCGATCTCTCTCAGGTCTGGGACCTGGCATCATCTGAGGGAGTGGCATGTGCTTTCCAGGTGCAACAAGAAGCTGTTTTGGGACGCGGCCCAGGGAAAGGCAGCGCTGCATGTGCTCCTGTTGTTCCTGCTGTTCCAGTGGATGCGCTGTTGATGGGGTTGCAATGTGCAGGTAAGCGTGCGCTGTGCGTGCAAATGGATGGGAGCGGCACAGTCAGCGCTGGCCGCAAGTATCAGGGGCATGAAGAACTGGAACGTTTGGGGCATGAAGTATCATATCAGGGGCATAAAGTATCAGGTGCAAGTATCAGGGGCATGATGTATCATGAAGTATCAGATCAGGGGCATGGAGTATCATGAAGTATCATATCAGGGGCATGAAGTATTATGAAGTATCATATCAGGGGCAAGTATCAGGGGCATGAAGTATCATGAAGTATCATATCAGGGGCATGAAGTATCAGGGGCAAGTATCAGGGGCATGAAGTATCATACCAGGGGCATGAAGTATCATGAAGTATCATATCAGGGGCATGAAGTATCATGAAGTATCATATCAGGGGCATGAAGTATCATATCAGGGGCATGAAGTATCAGGGGCAAGTATCAGGGGCATGAAGAACTGGAACGTTTGGGTTATTATTCTCCAAACCTGAATTGTTTTGGTTCAATTACTTGAATGAAGGATATGGCTGACTGGCTGGTTAGCTAGTAGGGGCAATTGACAAGGCTTCTATTACTTACAAAGCTTAAGTTGCAATTACTTACAAGGCATAAATTACAACAATGAAAGTGTTCTGCGCATTGTAGTCTCAGAAGAGTATTTGTACACAAATCATTTTGTCAGGCAGGAAAAAGTCATGTACATATTTGAAAGGCCCAAAACTCTACAAGGAGAATTTAACATAGCGGTTACACACACACGCACACACACACTCACTCACACACACACACACACACTCACACACACACACACACACGCGCACACACACACACTCACATACACACACGCACAAACACACCACTTGCGTATGTGCACGTGCAGCCAACTGCAGCAATGTTGCACGATTTACGCCCTTGCATTTGGCAGCGGTACGAGGAGATGCAAGTACGATGAAGAAGCTGCTGCTGCTAGGAGCGGTAAGTGAAAAATTCCATGCCAATGATGATGATACGGGGTGTGTGTTGAGGTCAGGTGTGCAGGTAGGTGTTGTATTACAGCAAATGCTGAAGTGCGATGGTCCGGAAATGCTCGCTGCGTCACTGTGCTCGTGGAAGGGACCATGATTTTTAGTTCGTCTGTATTTTTGTTTGCAATTTCTTGTTGAACGGGGTAGATGTACGCAGTTGTGTTGCTGCTGTACATGCAACGTCCGGCACCCCGTGCTAGAGTCTGGATTTCAAACATCAACTGTATTTTGGGAATGTGTGCTGCATTCATACCGGCAAGAACGGGCAGTGCTTTGTTTTGGTGTGAAGACACATGTTTACACACGTAGGCACCTTCTTGACCCTCCTTTCTCAGCCTCACGTCCTGCATACTAATTGCAAGGGGCATGAGTGCACTGACACACGAATTACAAGTAAATAAATACGTATCAACTTTAATGCCCTTCTTGAAACAGTACAATCGACCAATGAGCAACTTGACCGCCTCGTTATACGAGATCTATCCAAACGTTGACCTTTTACATCAATGATTGCAGTTGGTCAAAAACGATGCATGTACGGTGTCATTGCAACACCTCTCCGGCAAAAAAGACCATGTATGCGCTCCTGCACAGGAATGAAATTTACTTTTGGCAAATCTTATAAGCACCGCTGCAATCCAAAACGCATAGCGTACCTTCCCCAGGGCAACCGACCAGTACACAAGATTTCCCTCACATGCACGATGGCCACACACACGTACAGGAACAGGTCATTCCAACTTTATGCCATAGAGCCCCTTTTAAAATGCAGTGCTCAATTCTGTGACTGAGTACAGGCTTGTAACAAAAGAGGTCACCTCTGCTGCAAGGACTGATGTTGTGCGTAGAATGCATTGCTCAACTCTTGTCTCTGTGCTTTGTGTGCAGGTCACCTCTGCTGCAAGGATTGATGTTGTGCGTAGAATGCATTGCTCAACTCTTGTCTCTGTGCTTTGTGTGCAGGTCACTTCTGCTGCAAGGATCGATGTTGTGCGTAGAATGCATTGCTCAACTCTTGTCTCTGTGCTTTGTGTGCAGGCTTGCGATGCCAGGGAGCGATCTGGAAGCAGTGCGCTCTTTCTTGCTGCATATCATGGGCACCAAGATTGCATCAGGGTACTCGTGGAAGCAGGTGCAACTGTTCAGGTGCGAGGAGCAAATTTGGAGATGTGCACAGCAGCTGTGCAGGTGTGGGTAGCAGGTGTGTGGGTAATGATTGTGTGGGTAATGACTGTGCAAGCATGTGACAGGTGATGCTGTGAGTCGTGTGCTGAATGTGTTATGTTCAGCATGACCATGTGTTACTCTTTAGCATGACCATGTGTGAGTTGTTTTCAGGATATGTTATCTGTGCCGCTTGTGAGCCACACATTTCTGAGCTCCACCCTTTTGAGTGGGATAGGTGAAACAATGAAGTATGTTTTGGACGAACTAAAGCAGAGTGCAGGCAAATCAAACCTTGATTGAGAACACGGCGCTAGAAGAACGCATGCAACATGGATCTGTTATTGCTCTCGTACTAATGTGCGTTCAAGGTGGTCACTGACAGGCCTACACGAGCGTAATGAGTAATGAGGATAACTCTGGTGCAGGCATTGACGCTCCCTGCCATTTGTGGATCTGCCCTGAACTGTGTATCGAAAAACAAAAGCCTGTGCACTGCAACAGCACCAACTAGTTGCTTTTGCTGCTTTTTTGTGTGCTTAGGTTCCCGGGTGATGACATCCCCCTCCTTTGTACATATAAGTGCCTTCTTCAGGGATCGCAAAATTTTATCTATAGCATAAGGTGAACCGAGGGTTTTTTTTATGTTGGGGATCGCTAGGGTCAAAGCTGGGTCTGCTCGTGACTCCTGGCAAAAGTTGTTGTCAGATCCAGGAAACGCGCGTTTGGTGTGAACAAGTTTGCCAGCAACAGTGACAGAGTGGGCGTGGACTTTGGAGGCAAGCTTTTGACCCCTGGAACGTTATTAGCCTGGATTCACCCTGCGCGTGTGTTCACCCTTTCAGATGAGCAACGTAGCTGGGGAGCAGCCTCTCTACATTGCCGCCCTCCGTGGCCAAGTGGAGTCTGTGAAGCTGTTACTGAGTGCGTGTAAGCAACACGGCTGGGACTGGATGGACCCCAGATTGTAAGTATGCAGGGTTAGCCAGAACCATATATATATTATATATACGGTGTATATACTCTATCCTTGGCAGGGGAATCATGAAATATACAGTGCATATATACGGTTCTGGCCGACCTTATGATAATGAATTATATTAGGCTTGTGCCTCTATACCACTGTGGCATACTCTTGTTTGTACTGTGCTGTGCAGACTGTGCTGTGCTGTGCAGTGAGAATCCTGAAGCGCAAGCTTTCAATGTTTTTGACAAGCTCTTGCGTCATCATGCTAGCTGCTTGCACAGCTTGAAAACATAATCAATTTACGGATAATTCAAATTTCATTTGTGTCGTAACTGACCTACTTTTTATTGTCACAAATAAACGAAGGTACGGAGATGGGTGGTCGCCGCTCATGGCTGCATGTGTTGCAGATCGTTTTCAAGTCGCACTTGCTGTGATGCTTGCCGCGGGGCCTGAGAGCGTGCAATCCCTGCTGAGTACGCGCAACAAGTACGGCCAAACTTGCTTGTAAGTGCGGTTTTAAGTCTCTATGGGTTGAACCGGCAGGGAGGAGTAGTACCTAGTCGTGCTCACTAATGTATCACACAAACAATGTGCAAAACAGAAACTCGACTTTCCTCAACACGCTCTCTTCGGATTTAGATTAAGAAGTTGTTACTTTATATGTAGCAGGAATTGAGCGTTTAACTGAAAGCACAGGAAGGGAAGTGAGGTTTTATGTGATGGCACGCACCCTGTAGTCAATTTCAGACGGTACTAAATAGCACTTGTACATGCTCACAACGAGCACAAGGATGCACACACACGTACACAAACACACGCAAACACACACACACACACACACACACACACACACACACACACACACATGCGCACGTACACACACACACACATGCGCACGTACACACAAACACGCAGGCACACATACACACATGAGCAACATATGCATGCATGCTTGCACACACGCAATGTACCAATGTGCAAGCGCAAATATGTGTTCTCACATGCTTTCCTTGATCAGCGGCCTTATAAGTGCCTTGATAACTGTTGGAACGGCAATGTTTTCCTCAGGCCGCTCCTGCACGCACATGCAAACACCAGCGCACGCGCACACATGCACACGCCAAGGCAGTCGAGGACGCAAACAAGTAGACTATCTATGTGTCTACCCTTTCTCATCCCTGCCACTGTTTGTCCCTCTCCAAAGACAAGTTTTACATGCCAAAACTAACCACGAGCACCTCACACGTATGCGTGCTACTTCAGGCATGTGGCTGCACGAAAGAGTAGTCCACGCTTGATCCGCCTCGTCCTCTCCTTTGCTCCACCTGGTTTTGTGGGCCTCAGAGACAACGAGGGTACAACAGCAATCGATGTTGCACAAGCTCACGGCCACAATGAGGCCTTAAAGGAGCTGTATGCTGTGCACCACAGACGTTAATCCCCTCTAGCTAGTAGTAGCCAGACAGGTCAACTGCAGCATTGTTCTTTCTTCACCTAGGTCACTATGCTTGTTTGGTTGACGCTCATAGGCTACCTTGATGGTGTAATTCCTCTGCATAGAGAGTGTTGCTCATCGGCATGGACAAATGTTTGCTGATTTAGTGCTTTTGTCCATGGGTTTAGACCTTAGCATATAGGTAAACTGTTCATGGAGGCTACAGAGGTTGTTCACGAAAAAAAGGAAAAAAGGAAATTTACACTGTCATGCTCAATTGATGGCAGCAACGATTCATTTGACAAGCAGTTGGTTGAAAGTTGAAAGCTTATGTTGCTGAATAAGCTGGATGTGCCAGTCTTATTGGTAATAAAAGGTGCCTTGGACCGATATGGCCCCCCTGGGTGGAAAACCATCCAGCAGAAATGAGCTATTTACATCGCTGTGGTCCCTAATGTTTTTCTTTGCTTGCGGTCTGAGTATGATGCTTGGTTCAGGCGATGAGTTTATTTTAGATTTAGATTTACATGGGGGGACCTTCAGCCAGACTAATTGGCTGATCGGCCTGTGATCGCCAGTCAATTATAAGAAATCCATAAGCTCAGACATAAATCAAAAAAGGCTGTTGTTGTGCAAGAAGAAATTATAAACCACCACCTGGGCACTGACTTGTTGTTGCAAATAAGGTGCTACAAAAACCACCTGAAAATTGACTGAATAGGTAAGCAAACTTTCTCTGGAAAGAACAAACGTCTGCATCTGTACATGTCAAAAGAGCATGCATTTCATCTTGGATTTCCTCACAAGCACAACGGTCACACAAAAGAGAGTTTCATTATTCCACAATGCTGTCTCCGCTCAGCCTAAAACGGCTAACATTTTGCATGACATGTTTGACAGATATCTATGATCCAAATGCAAATGCGTCGGCAAACAAACAAGCACGCTCATTGAAATAAAATGGCACTGCAAAAAGAGATTGATATGTTGCCAACTTGCTATTTGTGTCTTGTGGGTTCAATCCCTCAGAATCTCTCCACACTTTTTGCAATCTGTGTCTTGGATATAAATGGAAGTACCCTGCCGCACTGTTTGCACAAATGAATCACAAGCCGCAACCCTTGTTTTTTTTTGGTGGTGTTACAGCTACGGCCCCCAGCAGGGACCTGACAGACAACAAAAAAAAGAGGAGGGAGGGCTCAAGCAGAGGAGAAAGCAAGAGGAAGCTGCTCAAGGAGACCCAGAACCAGGGAAAGGAAACCAGAAAAAAGAAAAGGACCCAAGTAGAGTACAGAGGAGCTTCTTCTGAAGCCTTTGATGATGATGGCGTATTACATAGGTCCAGGGGAGATAGCAAACTCCCTACTACGAGGTTGAAATGAAACTGAAAGATGATAATTAAAAGGGAAGCAAGAGAGGCAGGCTGGAAGCGATAAGAGAAAATAGGGGGGACAACCAAGATGAAGAAAAGAAAGGCAAAACGTGTACGAGAAGGGCAAGCACGGGAAAGAAAGAAGGAAGGAAAGTCTGCGTACTTTGGTGCCCATGTAGAAAAAAACGAGGTTTAAGAGGACATGGTTAGTAAAGGGTAAACCAACAACGGGCCGATCTAGCTACACCACCGCGAGGCACCCAACATAACAAACTAGGGAAGCTAAGAGTTAGCCAGGAAACAAGCAGCTAAGCCATTGCGATGACTGGTGCGCCAAAGCCAAATTCCAATACAACCCAAAGAAAGCTGGCCAACCTATACCTAGATCAAGGCGGTTTTGGGTAGCTGCCCTGAAAGCCTAGTGCCCTCTTTTCTTTTCTTTTCTTTTCTTTTCTTTTCTTTTCTTTTCTTTTCTTATCAAGGCGGTAGACACGCTAGGGAGGGAGCTGCAGTGAAACAGCCAAGGAGCCGTTTGGCCTAGCATACACAAAGGGGTGAGCCTTTCAAGGAATTGAAATTTGATTCTCAAAGAGTTAAGAAGCTTGCCTCCAAGCTCCATGTGCACTCTGTGAACTTGGCTGCTAACCTTGTCCATACCAGACATGCCCTTTCCAGTACTGTTATCAGCTCTCATCAGGAGCTGGTTTCAGGCCAAGCCTGCAACCCTCTTGATCCCCATTGATTTTTCATTTCCCTTTTGCGGTAGAGGAGCTTTACGGTACTCGGTACCACAGTGGCTCCTTTCCATAATTAATGTGGGGAGTGGCTTTCACTGCCTGCGTATTTTTTTCTTTTTTTCTTTTTCTTAACTCATGCAGGCTGGCGTATGCATGAATTATTTGTGGCTGGCCGAGACCAGTCAGCAGCCAATCAGCCAAACAACCTGGCTGAAGTCATCCCCCCATTGTAACCATTCTATTTGCTTGTAAACCTTGTAACCACCGGAATCAACTCGGTCGTTTTGGCTTGGTGCAAGACCAGACAGAGTAAGAAGCAATGAGTATGCTAGAGGCTAGAGGTAAACAAAGCTACACAGGCAGGGAGCCCAAAGCACTAAGTACTCCTGGTTGGGAGGCTATTTGTTAAACAAGATACTATCACATCATACTGATATCCGCTGTGCAGCAAGAGGTAAGAATAAATGATTTGCGCAAAAAAAGGGTCCGTTAAGAAAAAGTATAAAGCAATCAGCCACAGGAAGAACACAAGGTATCTAAGAAGTGCTATGAATCAGACCACTGAGTTTTCAATAACATGGTACGAACGTTAGCTGCATGCTTTGGGTTTTATTTGGTTGCTCCAATGAAGGACGCTTGGACCTCCTTCTTTAGCACTCCAATGTATGGGAGAGCCCTGAAACCAGAATTGAACACAAGATGGACACCAGATTTGCTGCTTGTTGACTCAATATAAAATGTGCAATACGGAACCTTTGACCTGCAGCATGTTTGTGTCTTGCACCACATTAATGTGCATCCTACGTAGTTCCAGTGCATGGGCATACACAAAGACGTTTGATGCTGCACACACTTTTGACACAAAGATATTCCAAACAACACAGGATGGTTGCGATCATACCATTACATGCCGATGGTGGTTGTGATCATACCATTACATGCCGATGGTGGTTGTGATCATACCATTACATGCCGATGGTGGTTGTGATCATACCATTACATGTCGATGGTGGTTGTGATCATACCATTACATGCCGATGGTGGTTGTGATCATACCATTACATGCCGATGGTGGTTGCGATCATACCATTACATGTCGATGGTGGTTGCGATCATACCATTACATGCCGATGGTGGTTGCGATCATACCATTACATGCCGATGGTGGTTGCGATCATACCATTACATGCCGATGGTGGTTGTGATCATACCATTACATGTCGATGGTGGTTGTGATCATACCATTACATGCGATCATAGCATTACATGTCGACGGCTTAAGCGCCAGCAAGGAGTGTGCAAGCAGCCGGCGAAGATCAGCAGGGCCGCTTATTTAATGACAATAGCAATGAAATTTCCAATCACAAAACGTGCCTTGCTTTGTCACTTGTTCTCAAGAAGCGTCAGCCCCTTCAATTCCAACATACCTGTAGATTTGGGCTGTGTCCATTCCATTCCCCACAACCCACTTGTTTGGGCAAGGGTACCCGATGTAATCAGGCACGTACGTCACTTTCCTCCTCTCTGTCTTGTCTAGCAGCACCAGCGATCTAGAGTGCACGTCAGGGGGATGTGAGGTACAGTAGTGATGTACAGTAGTGAAAAAAGGGGCTGGCTATGCAAAATCTTCAGATTCCCGATACAGCTGAAACTAGGATTATACCGAAGTGGCTCTTTCCACCCTGCTTCTCAGACAAAAATAGAATCACTTCCAGCCGTCTGGATGCTGTACTGGTTGCTCCCATCTCCGCAAAAACTAAAATGCAAGAGTCTAGCAATGAAGGAGGGTGGGTTCTTAGAAGTGGCAGGGGGCAACTGAGGGGGAGTGGGAGCACCTCAGCAGCACTGCCACTAGCAGATCCACCTTCCCCAGACAGCACCGACCCAAAGATCTCAGCATTCTCCAACGTGACATTCACCTCATCGAGATTAAGTACTGTGAGGACACTAGATTGCAGAACCAGCTGAGCGCCGCGCAGGAACAACACACAGGCCTTTGCTCCATCCTCCAAGGAGCCTCCGTTACCCTCCACACCATCCTTTTGGGAGTGGGTGGCACCATCTACAACAATCACACGCTGTAGCCTTTCAAGGAACTGGGTCTTAATTCTCAAGGAGTTAAGAAGCTTGCCTCCAAGCTCCATGTGCACTCTGTGAACTTCGCTGCTAAATTTGTCCATACCAGACGTGCCCTTTCCAGTACTGTTATCAACTCTCATAAGGAGTCGGTTCCAGGCCAAGCCTGCAACCCCATGATCCCCATTGATTTTTCCTTTCCTTTTTGCGGAGGAGGAGCTTTACGGTACTCAGTACCAAAGTGGCTCTTTTTCCCTAATTAATGTGGGGAGTGGTTTTTCACTGCCTGCGTAATTTTTCTTTTTCATATGTGGAGTTTGATTGTTGCTTGGAACGCTATTAAGCCACATTGCATTATAACTAAGCAAGCAAAGTCAACTACAGGGGGAGTATTAAGAAAATTGCTCAATTAACAATTACAAACACCAACACTTTGAAAAACGCTGTGCCTTCTGTGCTCCCCTTATCCCTATTCCTTGCTCCAGGAAAGAGGCAACAGACACAAGACAGTGGCCTCAACTCACTTGACACTTGCAGCGCCAGCCTCAGTGACCAGCCTGTGCACTTCCCGTAGCGTAAGCCCAGAGTCACACAGGTCGTCAACGAGCAGCACGTGCTTGCCTTTAACAACGGATTCGTCAAAACTGACCTGCGCGTGATATATGTTTTGATGAAACTTTATCCGCAGGGTTGAGATTGAGGGTTAGGGTATTAGAATAAGGGTTCACCCCTATCACTACTGATTACTAACTGATTACTGATCATACCTTGACTGAGCCACTGGTCTCTGTGCCCGCCCCGTACGAGCTGGCTGCCACAAACTCAACAGTGACACCTTGTTAAGCAAGGGGTGGGCACGTGCGTTACACGATTGTGTGTGTATGTGTGTAGAAAGCAGTTTTTGTGTATGCGTGTGCGTGTGTGTGTGTGTGTATGTGTGTGTGTATGCGTGTGCGTGTGTAAGCGCGTGCGTGTATGTGTGTGTATGTGTGTGTGTGTGTGTGCGTGTGTGTGTGTATGTGTGTGTGTGCGTGTGTGTGTGTGTGTGTGTGTGCGTGCGTGTATGTGTGTGTGCGTTTGTGTGTGCGTGTGTGTGTGTGCGTGTGTCTGCGTGTGTGTGTGTGTGTGTGTGTGTGTGTGTGTGAATCATCAAGGGGCACACCTTGTGGGCAAGGCTCGAGAGCTCTACAGAGATCAGCGGCTACTGTAAAGCCACCCTTGAGGATCTGCAAGCCAGCACGTTTGTGCACAAAGTTGCAAAGTTTTATTTAAACGGAAAAGAAAGTGCTCACCACTGTTTGATGGGGGTGCCCCTGTTCACAAATATGCAGAGATGCTCACAGCAAACCCACACGACTTGCGTCATTTGTCTTTATCTAAATTGCCTCCCCATTGATTGTAAGAAACAGGAGGACACAGAATTCACGTACTTTAACACCGGAGACCAGAAGCATCCACCCAATCAGTACCCGTTTGCCCTGTTGCTTTTGCACGAGACATCACGTACAAGGCGCACAAGCGTGCACTTACAGGCATAATGACTGGCGCCTTGTCTTTGAAATCCTTGGCCACAGCCCTGTGCAATCGTAGAAGGGAGGAAAGCTGGCATCTGCGATGAAGACCTTCAGCTGCAAGCACGCTTGTTCGCACGCACACGTGCGCGTGTGTGTTTCTAAAATACACGCATGCATGTGTGTGTTGTGCACACACGCTCACACACGCTAGGATGCTTCACTTGCTCAAATTTAAAAACCAGAGCCAGTATGCTATGTGCGTGTTTGCAGCACAATAGCTACAAGGCCACTTGCCTCCCAAGCTCTTTGATTTTAGAGCTGATTTCTTCTTGGGTCCACAGGACCTCGCCAATGTCATCGTGGATGTTGTAGCTGGACATAATGATATATATAATTGAAATATACCTTGAAATCTGCTTTTACACTACAAATATGTAGAATGGTGGAATCTGTCTTTGATGCGCCCTTTCCTCCATCGTAGCATGAATGATAATTGACCATACCTTTGGCCCTCTATAGGCGTCACTGAGAGTACGTGGTAGCATACCCAGCAGGCTCAGTGCTGTAATGCTGGCTGACTGTAAGTATTGAGGCTGGCAATGGCCGGGACGTGCAGTCTGTTAGACCCTTAGCTTAGCTCAGCACCTTCTGTGCCTGGCGCTCCTGCTTGCATTAGCCTCTCTTTGCGCCTTTTTTTTCACTTTCTGGTTGGTCCTACCTCTGACAGAGCCTTTTTTTGTCTGCGGGGAAAGAAGTTCTACGGTTCTTGGTGCCAATGGCTTCTTCCTTTCCCTTATTAAAATGTGGGAGGTGGTTTTCACTGCCTGTGTAGCTGTTCTTTTATTCCTCATACCTTTGCTGCTTTCTTACTGCTTTTCTGTACTTTGGCTTTTCTGTACCTTGGCTGTGTGTAAAGCAAGGACTTGTCTACATGAATGCTTGCCTTGCCCGGAAGAGAGGTCTCTCTTCCACACTTGTGAATTGTACCTGCAACTAATGCAAAAAGGACGCTTCCCCAAACAAAAATTATACCAAGCCACGACCTCTGGACAAAACGAATACCTACGTCTAAATTTTAATGGTACGGGGTGCAAGGTTTACCAGAGGGGGCTGACTGGGGAAATGCTATAATTGTATCACCAACTTACAATAATACTTGCAAAAAGCCAAGCTCTCTCTTGAGGCTAGAAATCGCCAACAACGATTTGCTGATATGAGAAGGAGAGAAGTCGATTTCAAATTGGAGATGAAATCTTACCTACTCCAAAAGCGTGAAGTTGAGGCTACCAGGGAATTTATATTTATGCCCAAATGGATTGGCCCTTAATAAAAATTATCGAGCAAAAAAATTCCTGAAGCAAATAGGCTTCAGCTTCGACCCAACCTTAAGGTCCATGATACGTTTCATGTCTCCTTGCTCATGATTTACTTGAGAAACGAGCATACTCAATCCCCTCCATTTTCGGGTAGATGGTGAGGATCTTATTTAAGTAAAGCGCCTAGTTTTACACAGAGTTCGTATGATCACCACACAATATGCATCCTTAGATTAGGATAGAGCGAAAAAGGGAAACACAGTGACTATATTCCTAATAAAAAGATAAGGTTATTCAGATGATCATAACACTTGGGAACCTGAGGAAATCTTTACAGAGGAATCTTTCACGGAAGAGATGCTACAAGCATTCCAGAATTATCAAAATTTGCCCATTATGTAATTTTCCATGAAATGGTTCGTTCAGGCCTAACACTTTTTCTCTTTGGATAAAAACCGAGGACGCCTTCGCAGTCGGATGGGCCAGATGGTCGCATTCATTTTTGGTATGTTGCATGAATATGGCGCATGCAAATTAGTTATACTAAACCACCGTTCTGACCTCATGTTGTAAGGGCTTATAACTTATAACCCTAGGGGGACAAACTTTGAGAGATCTTTATTAAAGCAATAATAATTGAGTTCAACAACCTGCGGTATTAGTTCACTGAACAGAGCAAGTTGGAGCTCTGCCTACACATTGACCCTATTCAGAACCTTATCCCGCCATGCAAGTTCAGCAGTCTCGCTGCCTTAACCCTACCTGCTACAATTACTCATCATGAAAAAGCCCTCCCAATCTGGGCTTGTTATATTAGAGCGGGCTTAGAAAGTGCCAGACAAAATTCCTGTCTTGTCATATTTTCCAACCGCTTTTTAGTCTTTGGTAAAACAAGCCAAATATAGCAGGCACAAGAAATATGGCAGCAGCAAAAGCTCAGTATATATGCGTTCATGGAAAAAATTACAGCATAATTAAGCAGAGCAGCATCGATGGGATTTCATTTTCTGCACCAAAGTGGTGCTTTATTCCGTCTAGCTTGCAGGTTTTCTTCGTACTTATATTTATTAACTATTTGTCCAGACACAAAACTTTTCCTGTACCATCTACTGCTGTAGGCTTGCTGCATGCAGCGTGGACAAACCTGCAAATAATTTGTATCAGGAAATATGTATACACATGTGGAAATGTGTATACATAAAATGTTCAAGTGCAGAGCTGCCACAACAAATTAAGTTGTATGTACTCCTTCCTTCCTTATAACTTATAACTGTACTTACAGTGACACATTTTATGACCGAAGGCATGGATATGCCAGCTTGTCAGATCTGAGCACAAGCCAAAGATTCACTCTAGAGCACACATGTGTGGCTGAGCAGCCGAACCGCTTGGCTGAAGGCTTGAAAACTGTAAACCTAGAGCACACACAAAAATTAAAGTATATATAACTTTGCTAATCATATCTGAAACCGTACAATCATTTGACATCTCTTTCACTTGCAGGGTTGCAATATATCATGTATAGGTAGCAAGGAAGCATGGCCATAGCACTCTGCCGTTGCTACTCTAATTTCATATCTATAGCTAGGGTTGGCCAGAACCGTACATGGGATTCCCATATACTGTATATACGCCGTATATGACCGTATATACGCCGTATTTCCGTGTATACCGTATATAGGAGAAAATTGACTGACTCAGAATTAATTCATAGGGGGTCCATTTTGTAGCTCTTGAAGTGCTGAGCACGCATGAACCAATCATTGATACCCAAAAAGTGAATGGTTAGGGAGCTAGGCTTGCTTCAAGCCAAAAAGGCCAAAAAAGGCCCTTTTCAGTGCATAAGGGAGTTCAACTACCATAACCACCAATAAAACTAATTATAAATGCAAAACACATGCATCAATAGAAAAGGGAAGCAAAGAAAGAGCTCAGGAAGAAGAGGCGCGAGAAAAAAAATTGACCAAAAAGAGGACTGCTGTTGCTGGGAATCGAACCCTGTCACACCTGCAAATCGGTCCATATACGGCGGTTTACCGTACATACGGCGTATATATACGGTCGGCCAAAACCCATATACGGTCATACGGTTACGGAACCGGTGGCTCAATGTCATATACGGTACCGGAAATACGGCGTACCGAGGAAACGGCGTATATACGGTCGTACGGTTTGGGCCAACCCTATCTATATTCGTTTACTTGTGGATCTGCAGCTAAACCAGGTGGCTTCCTATGAAAACTACGAATAAACTATGGTCGTCACCATCCGGGTGTGTGTTACAGACATCATAACGTAAGATAACTTGCAGCTGCAGCAGCTTTGCGCATGGTGGCAATCTCCTGTGCTGGATTCTGCGTGTGTATGTGGGTGTGAGTGTTTGTGTGAGTGTGTTTCAGCGCAGCAATGCATTCCTACACATGAGCTACATGATGCAACAATAGAGTTTTGTGCAGGCATATAATGCAGTACATGCAGTAACAATATCAGCCTGCATTGTTTCAGTGCGTATTTCAGCAAAAGAAATCGTGATGAAACTTAGTGAGCTTCCAAGTTTTGAACTTGGAAATTAGAATACAGATACTTTGATCTGAACGTTTCAGAATCGACCTTCCCTTGAGCAATTTTGTTAGAGAGCAAGGCTGCTTGCAATAGGACCGCATCTTGGTACGCAGAGAAAGGTGGCTGCGTCCTTGTGAAATAAGTTCTACTTGAAGCTGGGCAGAGCTCGTTGAAGGTGTGCCTAACGCACAGACGCACAGACTTGGGAGTGCCGCCAAAACAGACACAGGGTATTACAATACTGAAAGGACCTTAAACCTTTGGTCAATAAACAAGCCACAAATGCTTTCTGGAACAATAGCAATCTCAAATTTTACGAAAAGCGTAATGTTATGAGGTACCGCACTGGTACAATTATCAATCAAAAACACGGCTTCTCTTCCAATGCAAACTGCCCATCTGCCCTTGCACTGATAGTGCGCTTCACATACTCTCAGGTTGCCAACGCACGAAAATGAGGAACGTGATTATAAAACGCCATAATATGGCAAGTGTGCTGATTGTCCAAGCCCTACAAAAGGGACCATGCGGTGCCAACCAAATTGCCTATACTGACGTAAGCAGCGCAGATAAATTATCAGAGCAAGGCCTAGATCTGAGAAACACAGCCAACAAAACAATGCCCTCTTGGTTGCTACCAGAACTAACAGCACATGCTTTTGAAGCCTCTTCTTATCCTGACGCCTATTAATTTAACCTAGCACTGTGTGCTCCTCTCGCGTAACCACACGCAACTCAAATTTTCAACAGCTTGCTAAAGACAAGAAACTGATTCCAAACCAATGGGAGGTTCACCTGATTGAGTTTAAATTTTGTCAAGACACTAGGCCTGATCCCCAACTCCAAAAAGCAAAAGCACAGCACAGCGTGCTTATTGCCAACCTAAACAGACAAGGATATAGGGAAGTCAAGCTCCACATGATCCTCGTTGGAGTTATGGGGACTATCTACAAAGACTATACAGACAAACCTCTGGCAGACCTTAATCTGGATTACCATAAGATAAAAAAAACTGACACACAAATTGAGTGAACACTCCATTAGACATTCATCTGCACTTATAAAAACAAGGTATGCACTGCATTATAACACAAGCAACAACAGTTAAGGATTGGGCCTAGGTGCTATGGCACACAACCCCCCTGACCCACATTAATTTCCTTTTAATTGTTTGCGCGGTGGGGGGTTGCCTGGTGCGGGCACCTAAGTAACCCCCTCCCTTAATCATGCTGGCTGTGTCTTCACTACCAGCAGAGCCTTTTCTTTTTCTTTTTCTTATGCCCCATCTCGAGAATTTAAAAGAAGGAGAGATCACGGCAGATATCATAAACTGGCTAAATTAGACGAAGCCGCTCTTAAAGAAGCTGTCATCTTGCAACCAGAAATGGAAATCAAAACCACACAGTGACCCTTAAGCAAATAGAAGTTGCTCAGAAACCTGTAACTTGTTCTTGAAAAAAAAATCCCATCTCTCTTACAAGCCCAAGTGATTGGACTAAACTAATAGGCAGTATTATCACCCTTGAATGCGGCAGCATATGGAACCACCTAGGCTCTGTCCCACACCTAGCAGACAGCAACATGCCTTTCAATCCAAATACGAATGTCAACAACTCTGTGATCAGCATTGATGACACACCACCTCCCCCCGCCACCACCATATCCACAATCCTTCAGACCCTCCCCACAACCCATTCTACTGATGACACCCATCAAATGGAAAGCGTGCACTCTCAACATGAAGGCTCTTCTCCCCTGTCCTCCACCCACACAAATAGCAGCCCCGAACAGTACCACAACATCATTAACCATCATCACTACACCTCGCCAACCACACAGACCAAACAGACCTCTCCTCATTGAAAATCTCTACCCTAAATGTCAGAGGCGTCTTTACTAGCCAGCATGACCTGAAGCACATGATAGCCACCAACACCCCCGATATTATGGTCCTTACAAAAACCAAATTGCAAAAAAGCAACAAACCCCAGCCCTGGCTACATCAACTACTCACACACTACAAATGGTGGACTTCCACAAACAAAAATGGTGGTACAATTGTCTGTGTACGCAATTGCATTGCCCTGGCAACAAACTGCTCACTCGTACACTTAAACCCGGAGGGTAGACACACCTTTGTCATCTGAAACACTGCTGACGCAAACCTCCTAATTATCGGCACTCATTGGCCTTTCGGTAGCGAGAAGCACAAGCCACCCGCTTTGAGATGCAAGCACAAATAACAACCATTATAAATAAAAGCGAAAACTGTACCCCTCTCAGCATTGGAGACATGAACGCCACAACCTCCGCCCACGACCGAACAAGTACAAACAAATACATTGCAGACAAAATGTACCAAGACTTCATTAAGGACCACAACCTATCCCCACTGCCCCACCACTCGCCTGTTGACACCAACCTACCTGAACCAAGACCCTGGACCTTGCTTCTCATGGACCACAGGAAAGGACAGTGTAGGCAACACTACTTACTCATTTAGCCGTATTGATGATATCCTATTACCAACAGCCCTCGCAAACACGTGCAAACCAAGTTACACTTGTGATCTAGGCTACCTGAGCGACCACGTGCCACTCCTTGCCATTGTACCCACCTGCACTCTTAACCTGTGGATCCCTCACATTGTAAAACCCCAAGCGAAAGAAGTTGCCAAACAAGCCACCCTTATTTGCCCTGTCAGCGCTTCAGACCAGTTATAATTCACACATGCCCTTTCTGACCCCTCCCATGGCATTATAAAAGAGCTTGAGGAAACCCTGCTTTTACTCACTCCCGCTCACACGCAAGCCCTTGCATTTCTTAATGAACTGCAAAACAATAGTGCCAGAAAAACTGCTAAAACAATAAACATTGCTAAAACAATAAGCACTGCTAAAACAATAGTGCCAGGAACACTGCTAGAAAGGCCCCCTTTTGGACCCCAACAATTACTGCAAGTTGGCTGTCAGTGGCACTATGTCCCGTATGTATGCCAATGTCATTTGCTCGTTGCTTACTGAGTGGTGTGTGGCAACTGGTCAGTTCCCTGACACCCAGTATGGTTTTTACCCAGGTCGTAACACTTTGCAACCCATGTTCATTCTTCGGCACTTACAACATGCTGCACGAACAATTAAACCCAATGGGTCGCCTAGGTGGCATGCTGCTTTCATTGACTTTAAACAAGCCTATGACACCATTCCAGAGGATGAACTATGGAAACACCTTAGGCGTAGTCGCATGCCTGCACCTTTGTTGTCTGTGATTCAAGACATGTACAACCGTGATGAGTATGTCTTGAAGGATGGTGATAAGACTGCTCGTGTGCATCCGACTCGTAGGGTTAAACAAGGTTGCCCCCTGTCTCCTCTGCTTTTTTCCCTTTATATTAACGATATTGACGACATTGCTGAGGGTGTATCAGGGGCTATCACCGGAACCGCGAGTGTGCACGTCTCACACATGTTGTATGCAGATGATCTGACTTTGCTGACCACTGAGCCCCGTGATATGCAAATCATGCTGAGTCGGTTGGCTGTGTATGCCAGGAATAAACATGTAATTGTCAACACTTCCAAGTCCGAAGTTGTGCACTTCAACTCCATCCGCGGGTGTAAATGTTCCTGTTTTTGATGTTGGCGGTGCCACCCTTCATCACAAAGATTATTTTAGGTATTTGGGCATGGTTTTCTGCAGGACCTTGAACATGGCTAGATCTGCTGAACACGCGGCCCGTCCTTTTCTTGCCTCTGCCTATAAGATACGCAGATTTGTGCGTGAACACACTTTGGCAGACAGGCCACACACTTCTTTGTAGCTCGCTAAAACGTATGTTATTACTGCTGGCATGTATGGTAGTCAAGTATGGGGTACTGTTTTTTTGCAGGCAGGCAGGGAGTTCTCTAGCTCGCTGTCTACGCTTCATTTGCATTTTCTGAAGGGCACGTTAGGTATGAAGCGGTCTACCACTAATTGGGCTGTACTCCGAGAATGTGGACATGAACCGTTGCAATTCTACTGGTTTCGGTCAGCAGTCAAGCTTTTCAATAGTATGCTTAATACCAATAGTGATATTTTGCGGAGGGTAGTCCAGGCTGATCTCAATTTACAGCCTCGTTCAAGTGCCTGCTGGACAGCTCAATTGCTGAGCGCTTTTCAGGGACTGCGTGGGTGTGAGTTGTATGTACGAGCTGTTTAAATTGGGCGTGCTATTCCCATGCAAGATTTTACTGCAGATTTGAAGCATATAATGAGAGGTGTTTGGAGAAACGCTGACTTGGTGGACCCCAACACGCACAACAACAAACTGGCCACTTATCATTCTTGGTTTGCCACCCCTTTTTCTAGAAATGAGCGTATGCCGATTAATGTACCACGGTATCTTCATCTTGATCTGTCCAAACATGTTGTGCCCAATGTCAGCAGACTCCGCTTGCGTGCGCATACTTTGAAAGTTGAGGCAGCAGCGTGGCTTGAAAGTGGTTCTCGCGTATGTAATCAATGTGCCTGTGAAGATGAACATGTTCAGAACGAGGTGCATGCTCTTGTATTTTGCCAAGACCATCGAGATTGTGAGCTGAGGAAACATTTTCCTTTCTGTTTACACCTTGTTTAGAAAACTTTTCAGCAGCCCAACCCTTTTTTGCTGCAACAGGCCAACAACCAACTAGTTTATAATTTCCTTTTTCAGTAGAACTCTAGACCTTTTCTCTTTCTTTCTTAACTTATGGATTAAATTGTGGATGGCCGAGACCAGTCAGCAGCCGATCAGCCAAACAACCTGGCTGAAGGTCACCCCCCATTGTTACCATTGTAATCATTGAACCCTAAATGATATGACAGGCAGCTACCCACAGCTGCAACTCTTTCCTCTGCCGAGGAAATAATCACAGCTTTGCCATCACAAAGCACAAAAGCACCTGGAAACTCTTGAATTCCCTCCAAAGTAAGCCTCTAGACATGAATCTAAAGGCAAACCAAGATCATACGTCGGAATGTTAGATAACGTTACCAATGGCCATTATTAGGCTTACTGGCTCAATTACTAAGGAAGTAAGCGGCTGGTAAGCGGGCCGAATACTGATCTGGTAATCCATTGGTAATCGATCGGTAATGCATTTGTGTACAATGATTTTAAAAGGAAAATAGTAGTTGGAATGGCAACCTGTCTTGCTTACTCTTGTAGAAAGCCTGGAAAGCCAGTAATAGCCCAGACAGGCTTACTGATCCTGATCTGCAAGGATTTTGGTAATGCAGGCTCTGA
>Ga0307947_1001200_pt1 | contig 20151 bp, 22 predicted proteins | sample OrgLakmetagen232_FD_201840 | JGI IMG/M metagenome (GOLD analysis project Ga0307947, IMG submission 201840) | Saline water microbial communities from Organic Lake, Antarctica - #232 | ecosystem: Environmental > Aquatic > Non-marine Saline and Alkaline > Saline | place: Antarctica: Organic Lake...
TATAAAACGTGTGCCACATGTGACAAGCTGCTCCTTGCGTGTGCTAAGTGTAACAAGCTGCTGTTTTGTTCAATGATTCGTATGAGCAGGTGCATTTGGCACAAGAAGAAATGTCAGCGTTGCACTCTTGTGTATAAAACGTGTGCCACATGTGACAAGCTGCTCCTTGCGTGTGCTAAGTGTAACAAGCTGCTGTTTTGTTCAATGATTCGTATGAGCAGGTGCATTTGGCACAAGAAGAAATGTCAGCGTTGCACTCATGTGTATAAAACGTGTGCCACATGTGACAAGCTGCTCCTTGCGTGTGCTAAGTGTAACATGCTGCTGTTTTGTTCAATGATTCGTATGAGCAGGTGCATTTGGCACAAGAAGAAATGTCAGCGTTGCACTCTTGTGTATAAAACGTGCGCCACATGTGACAAGCTGCTCCTTGCGTTTGCTAAGTGTAACAAGCTACTGTTTTGTTCAATGATTCGTATGAGCAGGTGCATTTGGCACAAGAAGAAATGTCAGCGTTGCACTCATGTGTATATAACGTGTGCCACATGTGACAAGCTGCTACTTGTGCTGCTGTTTGATTTAATGTGCAATGATTTGTTTGAGCAGGTACCATTGGCACAGAAGATGATGATAACAAAAGCCAACCTGGCCGGAAAATTTGCCATCACCGCCACACAGATGCTGGAGTCTATGATTGGAAGGTGAGCCTTATCTAATGCATAATAAGGAGCGCAAGTAAGTGTTTGTTAGCGGAATGGAGTCCATGATCAGCAGGTGTGCATTTTGTACAAAATCTAAAAAATTTGGGTTCTTCAGCTCAAGCCCGCTCGATTGGCACCCTTGTTGGGTGGTATGAATTAAGGGGGGGGGCTGGGTGCCTGGTCACATGAATGCATGGAACGCCCCAGATTAGGCCGCGGGGGTGTGTGCAGGCAAGGATGAGCTGGGAAGAAAAACATTTGGACCGGAGGTAAACAGGGGCATGTGATACCCCCCAGCCTCTCCAGTTGCTGCTATGCGACTTTGTATTGCAACGCATATAATTAGGGTTGGCCACAACCGTATATATATGCACCGTACGTGACCGTATATTTGGTGATTTCCATGCCAAAAATACCGTATATACACTGTGTACGTATAAATGGTTCTGGCCAACCCTACATGTAATGCTAACTGTATTAGAAGTATGAAGTATACAACTATTTAATTGATGCTATGGGCTGAAGTAAGCTTGATCAGTGGGTGTTGGCTGGTACAGTTGCAGCACATCGTAATCTGTTGGCCTTCTGGCATGAAAATAGGGAATTATATGCAGGCAGTGGGAATCCACTCCCTACATTAATCAAGGAAAAGGAGCCACTTTGGTACCGGGTACTCCTTTACCTCGTGGCATGCCTACATATCTGGTCATTTGTTTGCTGTTTAATTTATCTGCCGCTTCCATGCATAGTGGCCTCATGACATGCCTGTTCCATAGCTGCTCTTTTCTTTGTCCTTCTAACAACCCTCAGCAGCGTTGATGATAGCCATGGCCTCCTACTGACTCAGCTCCTTGTGCGGTACAATATTGCACTTTGTGCTCACATTTCACACTTAAAACACCCACAGCCCCATCCCCATTTGCAGAGGTGACAGGCATGGCCAATGCAGTGGTGGATGTCGCAACTGCTGACGCAACTCCTTCTTGCTCCTTGTGCCTTTGGTCCTTCTCACACGCACACACACACACAGACACACACACACACACATACACACACACGCACACACACCCACACACATCTCACACTTGAAAACACACACAGCCCCATCCCCACACGTGCGGAGATGACAGACGTGGCCAATGCAGTGGTGGATGGCACAGATGCTGTGATGCTCAGTGGAGAGAGCGCCAACGGAAAGTACCCCGACCTAGCTGTCGCGACAATGGCCAGGATCTGCCGAAGTGCTGAGATTGGTGCGTGGAATTCACTAGTGTGTACGAAGAATGAGGTGCAGTGCTATTGGTGGTGGTTTGAGCACCGCACAAGCAAAGGAGGAGTTGCTCAAAACATGTCTGAACAGCAGGAAACTTGGCGGTGGTGGTGGTATGAGCACCACACAAGCAATAGAAGAGCTGCTCAAAACATGTCTGAACAGCAGGATACCTGGCGGTGGTGGTGGTCTGAGCACCGCACAAGCAAAGGAGGAGTTGCTCAAAACATGTCTGAACAGCAGGATAAGTGCCGGTGGTGTTGGTCTGAGCACCACACAAGCAATAGAAGAGCTGCTCAAAACATGTCTGAACGGCTAGAGATGGGCCAAATTTGTGTTAAGAGACCAGCTGACTTGGACCTCCTACTAGGCTCAGTTTCCATCTGAGTACACAATCGCAATTCCTCACAACACCAAACTGGGCCTGCCACCATTCGTCATCTTCAGGCTTTTTAAATCCAGGCAGCTGTATGCACTAAAATACAAAGCCCCTCCACACGCTGATCTGTATCAGCATGGGCGCTGATGTGTATCAGCATGGGCTTGGAGTTCACCTTGCCTGCCTTGCCCCTTACTGGATTGCCTTGCCCCTCACTGGATTCCACCTTGCTTGCCTTGACCCTTACTGGATTTCACCTTGCTTGCCTCTTACTGGATTGCCTTGCCCCTTACTGGATTTCCCCTTAATGGATTGCCTTGCCCCTTACTGGATTTCCCCTTAATGGATTGCCTTGCCCCTTACTGGATTCCACCTTGCTCGCCTTGCCCCTTACTGGATTCCACCTTGCTTGCCTTGCCCCTTACTGGATTTCACCTTGCTTGCCTTGACCCTTACTGGATTGCCTTGCCCCTTAACTGGATTTCACCTTGCTTGCCTTGACCCTTACTGGATTGCCTTGCCCCTTACGGGATTTCACCTTGCTTGCCTTGACCCCTACTTTTGCTGGAGGGTGTGTGTCCACACTTTCGCTTGCAGGTGCTGACATGTATCAAACAATTGACCTCATCAAACAAGTTGTTTTCCTGCAGGTGTCAATATGACCCAAGTATTTGACTTCATCACACACGCGGTATTTTGCAGGTGTTGACATGTATCACTTTTAATTCCATCAAGAATGTTACCAAACATTTGAGATCATCAAAAACGTTGTCTTCCTGCAGGTGTCAAAGTGTACCTAGCATTTTACTCCATCAAACACGTTGTTTTCCTGCAGGTGTGAATGTATACCAAACGTTTGACTTCATCCGCACCTTTACCCCCAAGCCAGTCCCTCCTGTAGAGGCTGTGTGTGCCGCCCTTGCCAAAAACGCTGTGGACATCCACCCTGGTACGTATGTGTGCGTACTTCTGCGTGTGTGTGTGTGCGCACATGTGTGTGTGTGTGCGCACATGTGTGTGTGTGTGTGTGCGTGAGTGCATGAGTCTGTGTGTGCAGAGCAGTGCGCATGTTTTTGTACTTGAGTGACCCTGGCCACATACACATTCAGCAATTTTGTTTGGCGTTTGTGCTTTGTCCCAAGTTCTTATGTCTGTGCAAGGAATGCAGCAAATGCCAACAGCCATTGCGTCGCATGGACGACAGTACAACGCAGTGTCAGGACACACACACACGCACACACATACACACACACACACACATGCAGTCACACGCAAAAACAAACACATACACACACGTGCACAACACACACTCACACACACACACACACACACACACACACACACACACACACACACACACACACACACACACACCAACAACCCCCAGCTACCATCATACCTCACCTCTTCCACCACCAATGTACATACACACAGGCATGATCATCATCTTCAGTGAGACGGGCAAGACCCCACGTCTGCTCGCTAAGTATCGACCCCCTGCTCCGGTCCTTGTGGTGACCAGCAGTGCGGCACTGGCTCGTCACTGCTCGTGCCTGTACGCCATGCACGTGAGTGTCTAGCATCAGCACTCAGCCCAACCCTTGCGTCCAGCCACTTGCTGCAGAGTGTGGAAATTTCTTACAATGCCTGCTCCACGCTAGTCACTGCTTGCTCATGCCTGTAGGCCGCGCACGCAAGCGCCTTGTGTACACACACACACACACACACTCACTCACACTCACACACACACACACACACACACGCACACACACATACACACACGCACAATCACATGCAAAATATACAGGCCATGCTGCTTGACAAGCCCATCCAGAGTGTGGACAACATCCCAGGCCTCCTCCAAAGAGCCCTAAGCCATGGAGTGGCCACCGGCTTGTGCAGTGCGGGCAAGGAGGTGGTGGTGCTCTCATCAACCTTTGTGGCAGCCACAGGTGTGTGTAGGAGTGGGAGTGTGTGGGTGTGGGTGTGCGTAAGGGTGTGTGGACGGGGGCGGAGTCCCTCACACCCATGCACACACCCATGCACATACCCATGCACACACATACACATACACACACATACGCACACACGCGCACACACACATAAACATACACACATATACACACACGCATGCACACACACATACACACACACACGCACGCACACACGCACACACACACAGCACGCTGTGAGTCAGAGCGCCTGTTGCGGCGGGAGATGTTTGTGACCATCGCACCTGGCATGCTGGACATGGAGGCTCTAGGATCCTTAGCCCCTGTGAGCAGCGCGCAGGACCCAAAACTCATCCAAAAGACCCTCACCATGAGGTGCGTAATTTTGTCTACACAGATGTGTGTGTCTATGTGTGGGTGTGGGTGTGTGGGTGTATGAGAGTGTGTGTGTGAGAGAGTGTGTTTATGAGAGTGGATAAACACTCATATCCGTGCACATGTCCCTGCACATTTCCCTGCACACGTTCCTGCACATGTCCTTGCACGCGTCCCTTCTTACTCCCCTGCACATTTCCCTGCACACGTCCCTGCACATTCCCCTGCACATTCCCCTGCACACGTCCCTGCACATTCCCCTGCACATTCCCCTGCATGCGTCCCTGCACATTTCCTTGCGCGCGTCCCTTCACATTTCCCTTCATGCTTCCCTGCATGTTCCCCTGCACGCGTCCCTGCACATTCCCCTGCACATTTCCCTTCACATTTCCCTGCATGCGTCCCTGCATATTCATCTGCACGCGTCCCTGCACATTCACCTGCACATCCCCCTGCACATTCCCCTGCATGCGTCCTTGCATATTCCCTTGCACACGTCCCTGCACATTCCCCTGCACATTCCCCTGCACGCGTCCCTGCGCATTCCCCTGCACAATTCCCTGCACACGTTCCTGCACGTTCCCCTGCATGCTTCCCTGCATGTTCCCCTGCACGCGTCCCTGCACGTTCCCCTGCACATTTCCCTTCACATTTCCCTGCATGCGTCCCTGCATATTCATCTGCATGCGTCCCTGCACATTCACCTGCACATCCCCCTGCACATTCCCCTGCATGCGTCCTTGCATATTCCCTAGCACACGTCCCTGCACATTCCCCTGCACATTCCCCTGCACGCGTCCCTGCGCATTCCCCTGCACAATTCCCTGCACACGTTCCTGCACGTTCCCCTGCATGCTTCCCTTCATGTTCCCCGCACGCGTCCCTGCACATTCCCCTGCACATCCCCCTGCTATTATCCTTCACATTCCTCTGCATGCGTCCCTGCATACTCCCCTGCACATCCCCCTGCACATGTCCTTGCATGCTTCCTTGCAAATTCCCCTGCACGCATCCATACGCACGTTCCTCCACACAAACCTGTACATTTCCCGACCTTCTGAATTACAAGGCCCTCAAATTTGAGTCAAAATGAAGTTTGTACGTGTGTGTGTGTGTGTGCACGCGCTTGTACATGCGTGCGTGCCAGTGTTTCAGTGTGTGTGTGTGTGTGTGTGTGTGTGTGTGTGTGTGTGTGTGTGCGCGCGCCTTTGTGTGTGTGGGCATGCATGCATGTGTGCGTGTGTGTGTGTTTGTGCACGTGTGAGTGTGCGCGTGTGTGCGCGTGTGTGTATGTGTATGTGTGTGCGTGTGTGTGTCTGTGTGTGTGTGCCCAGGTACAAGCATGGGGCTTTCCTTTGCTACAGCAAATTGTGCACGAGGCCTCGTTGGTGCATGTCTGACACACACACTAGATTGGCGCATGTCTGACACACACACTAGATGCATCAATTTCATAATACCCCCTAACCATGACATGCGTGTGTTGTGCATCCAGCATTGGACATGCACTGACTGTATTCTGTGTTCTTTGTGCCAGGCCTGTGGGGGGATGTGTACGTCACAGACCTTGTGGGATGTGTGCGTCACAGACCTTGTGGGATGTGTGCGTCACAGACCTTGTGGGATGTGTGCATCACAGACCTTGTGGGATGTGGGATGTGTGCGTCACAGACCTTGTGGGATGTGGGATGTGTGCGTCACAGGCCTTGTGGGATGTGTGCGTCACAGACTTTGAGCCCAATAACAGTAAATTTGGATGACTGCAGCCTCACAGCATGTGGTAGGTGCCATCTAGCTTTGGTAGATGGGGCAGACTGGCGGGCCTTTTATATGGCTGTGTATTGAGCGGCACTGCAGCGGCACTGCCCTTCAAACTAGAGTTCCTTTGTTAAACACACACACACACACATGTTCTATATTGTAAAAGGTGCAAGTGATCAAGCAGCACAGACATGAGGCAAGGAAGAAATTAGAACTCCAGGCAACAGAGTAACAGAAGTGCAAGCGATCAAGCAGTACCTATATTGTATATATTGTTTGTATTGTGAGGTGGCGTTGGTTAGGCGACCAGATCTGGAGTTGGAGTGTTACACACTGATCTTAGCAGTTTATGACATTTGGGGGGGAGGACGTTTTCTGGGCTTCACAGGCCACTCTTTCAATATTGCTTGTAAATTGCGAAGTTGGAGTACTGACAGGGCAATTGATATCCACGACCATCTACGGTGTATGTACACGGCTCTTGCTGACCTTACTACTTGTTGTGTGGTTCTGCATGGGTAACATACAGTTGCAAGCTTTTAAGTGGATCAAATTTGACCTGCTGCTAATGGCATTCACTCTTGGCTGTGTCACTCTTCAGGCCAACAATGATTGTTTCACTCTTGGCTGTGTCACTCTTCAGGCCAACAATGATGTGTCTCAGTCTTGGCTGTGTCACTCTTCAGGCCAACAATGATGTGTCTCACTCTTGGCTGTGTCACTCTTCAGGCCAACAATGATGTGTCTCACTCTTGGCTGTGTCACTCTTCAAGCCAACAATGATGTGTCTCACTCTTGGCTGTGTCACTCTTCAGGCCAGCAATGATGTCTCACTCTTGGCTGTGTCACTCTTCAGGCCAACAATGATGTGTCTCACTCTTGGCTGTGTCACTCTTCAGGCCAACAATGATGTGTCTCACTCTTGGCTGTGTCACTCTTCAGGCCAACAATGATGTGTCTCACTCTTGGCTGTGTCACTCTTCAAGCCAACAATGATGTGTCTCACTCTTGGCTGTGTCACTCTTCAGGCCAGCAATGATGTCTCACTCTTGGCTGTGTCACTCTTCAGGCCAACAATGATGTGTCTCACTCTTGGCTGTGTCACTCTTCAGGCCAACAATGATGTGTCTCACTCTTGGCTGTGTCACTCTTCAGGCCAACAATGATGTGTCTCACTCTTGGCTGTGTCACTCTTTAAGCCAACAATGATGTGTCTCACTCTTGGCTGTGTCACTCTTCAGGCCAGCAATGATGTGTCTCACTCTTGGCTGTGTCACTCTTCAGGCCAGCAATGATGTGTCTCACTCTTGGCTGTGTCACTCTTCAGGCCAACAATGATGTGTATCACTCTTGGCTGTGTCACTCTTCAGGCCAACATTGATGTATCTCACTCTTGGCTGTGTCACTATTCAGGCCAACAATGACGTGTCTCACTCTTGGCTGTGTCACACTTCAGGCCAACAATGATGTGTCTCACTCTTGGCTGTGTCACTCTTCAGGCCAACAGTGATGTGTCTTACTCTTGGCTGTGTCACTCTTCAGGCCAACAATGATGTGCAGCATCAACAACTATGTGCACTAGAATAGCAAAGACTAACAAAAGTTTGGGTTTATTATTTTCCCAGCTTGCGCTGTCTGTATGGCTATGATCATGCATCTAGGCTATGATCATGTATGGCTATGATCATCCATCTAAGCTATGATCATTCATCTTAATTCCTGGCTATCTAGGCTATGATCATCCATCTAGGCTATGATCATGTATGGCTATGATCATCCATCTAAGCTAGATCATTCATCTTAATCCCTGGCTATCTAGGCTATGAACTTTCATCTAGGCTATGACCATTCATATTTATTCCTTGCTAATGGCATGACTCTTTGCTGTGTCGCTTTTCAGGTCAATGATGTGCAAGGACTTAATCATTAACTGAATTCCTTTCTGACAGTATGCACTCTTTATCCTTGATGTGCACTCTATATCCTTGATGTGCAAGGATATTATCGTTAACCGGTTTCCTTTCTAACGGCAAGGATATTATTATCAACTGAATTCCTTACTAACGGCATGCACTCTGTGCTGTGTTGCGCTTCAGGTCAACGATGATGTCCATGGACATGATCACACAGGATCTGGTGCTGCCCGTACGCAAGACAAAGGTGTGTTTGAGTAGCGCATGCTGGAAAGGGTAAGCAAAAAGTTGGGGAAAAAGGTGCTTGTACTTTTTGTTTATAAGGTGTACAGCAAACAAAGATTTGGTGCTGCCTGTGCGCAGCACGAAAATGTGTCCCAGTTGCGCAAGCGCTAAAAAGGTGTGCAAAGAAATGGACAAAAGATGTGTATGCACGCTTTTTTGCTACCTTTAATAAGGCGTACAGCAAACAAAGATATGGTGCTGCCCGCATGTAAGATAATGGTGTGTTGGCAAGTAGCGCAAGAAGAAGGGTTTCCCCATCAGTCGACAAAAATTGCAACGCAAGAAGTCAATGAAATCAAGGCGTCCTATCAAAACTCTGTTGCGTACATGCATACACGTACACACACATACATATACATATATATACGTGCACACACACAAATATGCACAGATTGTGGCCACTATCGGCCCTGCCAGCCGCAGCCCTGAGATGCTGCAGGCCTTAGTGACAGCTGGCATGGATATGGCTCGCTTCAAGTTCAGCCACGCCACGCCCACCACACACGCTGAAACCCTGGTAGGTTCTATCTAGCTGTGCCATACTTACTAAATAGAAGTTAATGCAAAGCAAAATGTATTACACATCTAATTTTGCACACACATCTGAGTTCACCACACTCAACTTGGAAGGGATTGCGTTGACAGCTTTGAGCAACAGCCGGCGCTGAAATTTGAAATGGCTGGATCCCTTTCAATTATCCAAACTTGTTTGACGTCACAGTCCACGGATTGAAGATCACAAACTGACGCTGCTTTCTGCTGAGGCCAGGGTCAGCAGCAAAGTTGTGTCTGCCTCTTCTTGCATTTTTGGTGCAAGAGCATTCCGGATTCCTGGCACAAATATGTGTGTGTGTGTGTATGTGTGTGTATGTGTGCAGGTATAAAACATGTGCCTTTTTCCTTCTCAAACCGAAACCTTGCCCCCGATGGTACCTTTTTTCCCTTTGCGTGTTGCCCTATGTGCAGACTAAATTGAAGCAGATAGCGACAGATGCAGGGCGCAGCATCGCCACCATCATGGACCTGCAGGTACGCACTAAAAAAGGGGGTGCATGAGTTGTTTGCATGTGTGTGTATTTGTGTATGTGCATGTGTGGGTGTGGGTGTGGGGGTGGGGGTGGGGGGGTGGGTGTATGTGCGCGTGGAATTTCTACTTGCAGTTTTGCGTCAATGTGTGATGTATAAAGCAGGGCCAGTATGATTGCCACCATGGATGGCTCTTCAGGAGAGCGTGAGTGTGTGTTGGTGCGTTTTACATGAAACTCCTGTCAGTAGTGTGGGATAAGGGATGAGGGTGAGCCAGAACCATTTATATATACGGTGTATATACGGTGTTTTTGGCAGGAAAATCACCAGATATATGGTCATATACGTTGTATACATATGGTTCTGGCCAATCCTAGATAAGGAATGAAGGTGGGGTGAACTCAAGATAGTGTGTGCGGTACGTGTGTGTGAATGTAGTGTGTGTGGTACGTGGTACGTGTGGTACGTGGTACGTGGTACGTGGTACGTGGTACGTGGTACGTGTACGTGGTACGTGTGGTACATGTAAATATAGTGTGTGGTACGTGTGTGTGAATATATGTGTGTTTGCGTGCATGCATGCGTGCATGCATGCGTGCATGTGTTTGCGTGCATGCATGCGTGCTTGTGTGTTTGCGTGCATGCATGCGTGCATGTGTGTTTGCGTGCGTCTGTGTGTTATTGTGTGCGTGTTGGGCCCTGCAAAACATGTGTGTGTGTATGTGTGCACGTCCTTGCGTTGATGTGAGATGCATTCAACATCTAAAGTATTCGCAGTTGGGGTTCACCTATGTAAGTGAGCTTGCTTTATTTTGAGATTTATGTGAGCACAAAGCAGCACACGCTGCTTGGTACGCTTGCATGCCACTTCTGCATGCTTGCAAGCCACGTTGCACTGGTTGCATGTTGTGCGTGTCATTCACACGCCTAGTCAGGTAGGTATGTTTCATATTGCACCTACAGCTGTGCAGCAGCTTGTTTACAAGCACGCATGCACACACACACACGCGCACACACACACACAAACACACGCCTACACACATACACACATACACACACAGACGCACAAATGCAAACGTAAGCGTGCATCTGTATCTCAACTCAATGGGTTGTGAAGTGCGACCTTATTTCATGTGTACGCAGCATACACGTTGCCATTTCCCCCATCATTGTACTCATGGGCACTCATAGTACGCAGTGTCGCATACTGTGTCCTCAAAAGTACACTCATATATACACATACACATAGTACGCAGTGTGCAGTGTCGCATAGCATGCAGTGTCGCACAGTACGCAGTGTTGCATACTATGCCCTCGAAAGTATACTCACATATGCACATACACATAGTATGCAGTGTGCAGTGTCGCATAGCATGCAGTGTCGCACAGTATGCAGTGTCGCATACTGTGCCCTCAATATTACACACATATAAACACATACACATAGTACGCAGTGTGCAGTGTCGTGTAGTATGCAGTGCCACACAGTACGCAGTGTTGCAATCTGAGCCCTCACCTGAACGATTAAGGCTGTTCACATCACAATGGTGTTCATTAGGCGGGCATTCAAGTAACGCACACACGTTGTCTTGCAGGGCCCCAAAGTGCAAACATCTTTCCTTGTGGATCCAGCCCAGGGCAATGCACGCACACACTCACATTGTTTTGCAGGGCCCAGAAGTTCGCACGTCTTTCCTTGTAGATCCAGCCCAGGGCAATGCACGCATTGCCCGTATTGAGCTGGAAGCAGGAGAGCGTGTTGCCATTATTGGAACAGATGACTTATCTGAGGTGAGTGGTAAATATGGAGGTCCATGTATGATGTGCTGCGCATGTTCTACTGCACGGATGATCCATTTGAGGAGCTTAACAGGGCTGGAAGGATTCTTATGATGTGCTGAGTGTGATGTCAATACGGTGGCAATGGTGGCACAGTGGTTTGTGTGAGGTGTGTGCAAGGCTTCATGTCATGCAATGAGCTGTCGAAATTCTGGTGCCATGGTTTGTGTGAGGTGTGTGCAAGGCTTCATGTCATGCAATGAGCTTTTGAAAATACTGGTGCCATGGTTTGTGTGAGATGTGCCCAAGGCTTCATGTCATGCAATGAGCTGTCGAGATTTTGGTGTCATGGTTTGTGTGAGGTGTGTGCAAGGCTTCATGTCATGCAATGAGCTTTCGAAAGTTCTGGTGCCATGGTTTGTGTGAGATGTGTCCAAGGCTTCATGTCATGCAATGAGCTTTCGAGAATTCTGGTGCCATGGTTTGTGTGAGGTGTGTGCAAGGCTTCATGTCATGCAATGAGCTGTCAAATGTCTGCACCGCGTTGTGGCAGGGGGGAGCATCGCTTTGCATGGGCGCAAGCAGGTCAATACTGAAGGCAACACGTGCATGTCTGCAAGTCTTTTCTCTACACACACACACGCACACACACACACATACACACACATCGCTTTGCATGGGCACAAGCAGGTCAATACTGAAGGCAACACGCGCATGTCTGCAAGTCTTTTCTCTACACACACACACACACACACACACACACAAACCTTCACACACACACACAGGCAAACTTTGTGGGCTACCGCGTCTCCTCGGTCGACCCTGATGGGCCCACTGTGGTCATCAAAGTGGACTTGCCGGACATTGCGATGTGCGTGAAGAAGGGCACCATCATACATCTCATGGACGGGGCAGTCACCATCGATGTGCGTGATATGAGCGTGTCGATAGAGAACCTGCGTCTGATGCGTGTGCGGAGTTTTCAGAAGCGTTCTTTGTCTGGAGATAGTATCCAGTATTGCGCGTGATAATACATACGCCCACCACACACAGATGTGCACACATGTACACAAAAACACACGCACACACGCACACACAAACACGAACATAAGCACACATCCACATGCATACACACACACTTGCAAGTGCTCATACACACAAATGCACGCACACGCGCGCGCACACGCACACACACACACACACACACACAAAATAACATAAGCACACATGCATACGTGCACACAGATTGTGCACACCAACACACACACACAAACACATGCACGCACACGCAGGTGGTGCACACCAACACCGGCAAGGGGCGTGTGATGGGCATAGTGCGCAACAGAGGGGCGCTGGGTGAGCATGTGATTTTATATTTTGTTCATTGATCAACAGTTTGCAGGTTTGGTGCATGGTATTAGTAAATCGCTGCTTGTGCAATTTGGTCTGGTATCTATGACGTGTGTGTGTGTGTCACAGATGTACGTGTGAACATGTGCTATTTGGGTGGGGTCAGGGAGAGCAGGCTTCTAGTGCATGCTAATCGTGCATGTATAGGAAAACATAAATGGATGTGTGTTCCTTTTGTAAAAGATGGATGCTTATTAATTCTTATGAGCGAGTTAGCTGAAAGGTACAAAAACATTCATGAGATTAACTCAAGGTAAACAAAAGTAGAACTATTGCGATGTGTCGTGCAGCTCCGTCATTCTTAGTACTACATTTTTTTCAAGTAGCAAAAAAAAGGGCATGCGCAGGCAATGGGAGGAGCACCTCACATTACTGGCTAGGCTAAGAAGCCACAAAACAAAAATGATGATGAACAGTGAACTCCTTTTACTTATCCCTTGCTGCCATAAAGACACTCCCACCCCTCTTCCTTAGTGTGTTTTGCCTTACACCTCACACATATGAAGACTGAAATGATCCCTGCATAATTCCTGCTCACTGTGTGTCATACCAAATCCAACACGTAAATGCCCTGCCCTGGTTTACTCATCTTACTTCCTGGTCACTGTATGCCCTGCCCTGCGTCCCTACCTCACAGGAGAGCGAAAGGTGGTCCATGTTGCCGGCGTCACTGTCCACCGCGCACATGCAAGCATGCAGGTGTGTGTGCCCCTGTGTGTGTTTGTGTGTGTGTGCGTGTGCGTGTGTGTGTATGTGCGTTTGTGTGTGTGTGTGTGCCCCTGTGGGTGGGTGTGTATGGGTGGGTGTACCTGCAGTTATGTGTTTGCCCCTGTGGGTGGGTGTGGGTGTGTATGGGTGGGTGGGTGGATGTGGGTGTACCTGCAGATGTGAGTGTGTAGTTTTGCATGGGTGGGTGGATGTGAGTGTCCTGCAGATGTGAGTGTGTAGTTGTGTATGGGTGGGTGGATGTGGGTGTACCTGCAGATTTGAGTGTGTGGGTGTGTATGGGTGGGTGGATGTGGGTGTACCTGCAGATGTGAGTGTGTGGGTGTGTATGGGTGGGTGGATGCGGGTGTACCTGCAGATGTGAGTGTGTGGGTGTGTATGGGTGGGTGGATGTGAGTGTACCTCCAGATGTGTGTGTGGATATGTGTGGGTGCGAGGGAGTGGGTGTATGGGTGTGGGTATAGGTGTGCCACCAAGGGAATTAGTTGCGTTACAGCGCCTTGCTCAGAGTCAAAACGGAAGTGTCGAGAACATGCAAAGCTGTCCCTCAGGCTTACCTGCCTAGGCTTGCCTCTCATGCCACCCTTCCCTGCTGACAATGTGCTTATAGCTTTTTCATCGATGCGTGCATCCGTAATTCCACCCTTCCCTGCTAAAAATGTGCTTACAGCTTTTTCAACGATGCGTGCATCCTTAATTCCACCCTGACCTGCTGACAATGCGCTTGCGGCTTTTTCAACAAAGCGTGCATCCGTAATTCCACCCTTCCCTGCTAAAAATGTGCTTACAGCTTTTTCAACGATGTGTGCATCCTTAATTCCACCCTGACCTGCTGACAATGTGCTTGCGGCTTTGTCAACGATGGGTGCATCCTTAATTCAACCCTTCCCTGCTGAAAATGTGCTTATAGCTTTTTCAAAGATGCGTGCATCCGTAATTCCACCCTAACCTGCTCACAATGTGCTTGCGGCTTTTTCAACAAAGCGTGCATCCTTAATGCCACCCTGACCTGCTGACAATGTGCTTATAGCTTTCTCAAAGATGCGTGCAACCCTAATACCACCCTACCCTGCTGACAATGCGCTCGTGGCTTATTCAACAAAGCGTGCTAATTCCACCCTAATTCGCTGACAATGCGCTCGCGGCTTTTCCAACAAAGCGTGCTAATCCCACCCTAATTTGCTGACAAAGTGCTTGCGGCTTGTTCAACGAAGCGTGCACTAGTGTTCCAATGAAGTGTTGAACAAGTGCTTGCGAGGTAGCTCGTGCAACTTCAACCAGGGATGGGCAATACGGTTTGCAGGGACGTTTAATACGACATGCAATGTAATATGCAAATTTTGTGTCAGACAAAATACGTACTACCCGTCCCTGCCGTTAACTTGCTGTGTACATGCATTGTATACAAGGTGTTTACTGTGACCCTTGACTTATACATGCCCCTGTGACTTATATATGCCCCTGTTGACTGCTGACTGCTGATCCTTGACTGTTGACTGTTGTGCAGGACATGGCTGACATCCAAAACTTTGCAGTACAGCATGGGGTGGACTACATAGCAGCCAGCCAGGTGGGTGGGTTTCAATTGAGCTGCCGGGCCTCCTGCTGTTCATGCTTTTGCCTGCAGAAAGAAACAACTAGCTGCTTACGTGTTTTTCCTCCAGCCTGTATCTGTTTGTGCCTGGCACGTGTCCAATCACATTTGAAGAATTAAGGCCATGCTTGTCATGGCTGAGATTGGCCATGTCCGCATACGTACACCGTATATGACCGTTTATTTGGTGATTTCCCTGCCGCAAAATTCCGTATATGCACCGTAAGTATATGGTTCTGGCCAACCCTACACACAACACGAACAAGGCTGGATGTGCCACATTGCATTGTGTACATGTCCCAATCCTTTCCTTTGCTCTAACTACTTTTTATAGGTGCGATCTGCAACGGACATCGAAGGCCTCCGCAACTTTTTGGACGACTGTGGGGGCGAGAACATTCGCATCATCGCAAAAATAGAGACCGTCAAGGGGCTCGAGAACTTTGACGAGATCCTGGGAGCGGTGAGGCATTTTTTGTTCTTAGTATGAGCACAAAGCATGTGTAGGATATAGTAGGTCAGCCAGAGCCATTGATGTGACACCGTACATACCCGCACACCTTCAGAAACCCCTTCAGAGACCCCCCTGCAAAAGACTCAGTACTTGCGTCATATTCTTAGATAGGACTCAGTACGCGCATCATGCTCTTAGGCTCAAGTACGTGCATCAAATACTGCATCATGCACTTAGACGCAGTACGTGCACCAAATACTGCATCATGCACTTATACTCAGTACGTGCACCAAATACTGCATCATGCACTTAAGGCTCAGTGCGTGCATCATATACTGCATCATGCACTTAGACTCAGTACGTGCATTAAAAGACTGCATCATGCACTTAGGCTCAGTACGTGCATCAAATACTGCATCATGCACTTAGACTCAGTACGTGCATCAAATACTGCATCATGCACTTAGGCTCAGTACGTGCATCATAATTCTGCATTTTGCACTTTGGCTCAGTACGTGCATCATGTACTTAGACTCAGTACGTGCATCATATACTTTAATAGGACTCAGTACGTGCACTTAGACTCAGTATGTGCATCATATTCTTAGATAGGACTCAGTACGTGCATCATATACTTAGATAGGACTCAGTACGTGCATCATATACTTAGATAGGACTCAGTACGTGCGTCATATACTTATATAGGACTCAGCACGTGCATCATTAACCTAGATACCCTTATTCCCCAGGCGGATGCCATCATTTGGCCCGTCAAGCTAAACCCTAAACCTAAACCCTGACCCTACACTATAACCCTTAACCCAGGCGGATGCCATCATGTTGACCCGTCAAGCTAATCCCTAAACCTACACCCTTACCCTACACTAAAACCCTTAACCCAGGCGGATGCCATCATGTTGCCCGTCGAGCTAATCCTTAAACCCAAACTCTTACCCTACACTATAATCCTTGACCCAGGCAGATGCCATCATTTGGCCCGTCGAGCTCAACCCTAAACCTAAACCCTTACCCTACACTATAAACCTTAACCCAGGCGGATGCCATCATTTTGCCCGTCGAGCTAAACCCTAAACCTGAACCCTTACCCTACACTATAACCCTTAACCCAGGCGGATGCCATCATGTTGACCCGTCAAGCTAATCCCTAAACCCAAACTCTTACCCTACACTAATCCTTAACCCAGGCGGATGCCATCATGTTGGCTCGTGGAGCTTTAGGGCTGGCCATACCACCCGAGAAGGTGCCCCTTGCGCAAGCAAAGATCACCACCAAGTGCAAGGTCAGTGTCATAAAGCACTGCATCGCCCATGCTGCACTACACCATTTAATGGGTGATGCAGTGATGCCTTCTGCCTGATCGAAGATCGCCACCAGGGGCAAAGTCAGTGTCATGAAGTGCTGCAGGTCTGCACTGCATCGCCCATACTGCACTACACCATTCAATGGGTGATGCAGTGATGCCTTCTGCCTGATCGAAGATCGCCACCAGGGGCAAAGTCAGTGTCATGAAGTGCTGCAGGTCTGCACTGCATCGCCCATACTGCACTACATCATTTAATGGGTGATGCAGTGATGCCTTCTGCCTGATCAAAGATCGCCACCAGGGGCAACGCCAGTGTCATGAAGTACCGCAGGTCTGCACTGCACCGCCCATACTGCGCTACACCATTTAATGGGTGATGCAGTGATGCCTTCTGCCTGATCAAAGATCGCCACCAAGGCAAGGGCAAGGTTAAATGCTTGGGAAGTGCTGTATTCACGCTCTTACTCACCATAGGTGCCTGGACCAAGCGCAGCTGCTCAGGACCACCAAAGCTCCTCCTTCCCCTTTGCAATTTTGCGCACCCTCTCAAACAAATCCTTGGCTTAATCTCACACCCTCCTCCAACAAACCCAACCCCCGTATTGTAGGCAACAAATTCCTGTCCGGTAATGCCTGACCAGTAATCCCTCCTCATGCTAATTGATCGATCACAGGCCCCATAAGTCATTACACTGCCTGCATGCCCAAACCACAGATCGCAGGCAAGCCCCTCATCATCGCACGCCACATGCTGGAGTCCATGACCAGCAGCCCTAGGCCAACACGAGCTGAAATGACTGACGTGGCCAATGCAGGTATGTGGTGTGATGTGTGTGTGTGTGTGTGTGTGTGTGTGTGTGTGCGTTTTAGTATATCCTCACGTATGTCACACAGTCCACAATAATGATTGCACAGCACTGCACATGTCTAAAAACATGACTGACGTGGCCAATGCTGGTGTGTGCTGTGTGCATGTGTGTAAGTGCAGTGGCCGTCCGTGCGTGCATGCTTGCACTTGCTAAGGCTTCGTGATCACTAGCAATACAATGATCACTAGCAATACAATGATCACTAGCAATACAATGATCACTAGCAATACAAATGATCACTAGCAATACAAATGATCACTAGCAATACAAATGATCACTAGCAATACAATGGATCACTAGCAATACAATGGATCACTAGCAATACAAATGATCACTAGCAATACAATGATTGACCCAAGTAAAGAGCACTGTTGTCGCTGTGCGTCGTTTTCACAGCCATGAACCCTTTCCACTGTTGTCGCTGTGCGTCCACTGTTGTCGTTGTGCGTCGTTTTCGCAGCCATGAAACCATTCCACTGTTGTCGCTGTGCGTCCATTGTTGTCGTTGTGCGTTTTCACAGCCATGAAACCATTCCATTCCATAAAAACATTCCCCGTTTCAAACAGGCGTGCATGCATACGTTTGCGCATACGTAACTGTCACAGAACGCGTCACTCTTGTACGTGCAACAAGGCAGGTGTGCGTGCACACGTTTGCGCATACGTAACTGTCACAGAACGCGTCACTCTTGTACGTGCAACAAGGCAGGTGTGCGTGCACACGTTTGCGCGTACGGAACTGTCACAGAACGCGTCACTATTGTACGTGCAACAAGGCAGGTGTGCGTGCACACGTTTGCGCGTACGGAACTGTCACAGAACGCGTCACTCTCGCACGCATAACAAGACAGGCGTGCGTGCACATGTCTGCTCACACGTGACTTTCACAGAATGCATCATTCTCGTACGTGCAACAAGGCAGGTGTGCGTGCACACGTTTGCGCAAACGTTAATGTCTCAGAACGCGTCACTCTTGTACGTGCAACAAGGCAGGCGTGCGTGCACACGTTTGCGCATACGTAACTGTCACAGAACGCTTCACTCTCGTACGTGCAACAAGGCAGGTGTGCATGCACACGTTTGCGCATACGTAACTGTCACAGAACGCGTCACTCTCGTACGTGCAACAAGGCAGGCGTGCGTGCACATGTCTGCTCACACGTGACTGTCACAGAATGCATCATTCTCTTGCATGCAACAAGGAGTCACCAATTTTGTACTACAAAAAACATGACCACCCCTGTCCCCTTTACCCCTGCAGTACATCCACTATTTCAATGTCCAGATTAGCACCTCCGACAGGCGCGCCTCATTTCACTTGCACAACACAAACCACGCAACTCAAACCCTGCCCCCCATCCCCCATGCAGTGCTGGACTGCACTGATGCTGTCATGCTGTGCTCTGAAACCAGCTCTGGGGCGTTCCCAGCTGAGGCTCTCCGTACCATGGACCGCATCTGCCGCAGCACAGAGGTGAGTTTCTACTCAGGTTATGGTGTGTGTGTGCCTGTGTGCCTGTGTGCCGATAAATATATTTCGTTGTCCATCATTTAAGCTCATTATGCAAGAAAAACCGCACATCAAGATAAGCCAACTGCAGCTTAAAAGTGTCACTGCTCCCAAAGTTTTCATTTTCTTTGACCTTTGCAGCTGCCAGGTTACCCAACACCTGACAAAACGCTAGACAGATGTTGCCTGTAGCAGTTTACCTGTATTTGAATAGCAACCGCATCACAGGTATAATGATATTATGCTGTGCAAGCTTTGGGTCGATCGACATATATACAGGCCGTACATATAAGAAGGTTGTGAGGGTATTAAGGATATACAATTATTTACGTATCTCTTGTACGTAGGTTTGGCCAGAACCATATATACACTGTGTATATACGGTATTTTTGGCAGGGACATCACAAAATATACGGTGCATATATACAGTACTGGCCAACCCTACTTGTACGTTCTGGGTTAAGCGCCCTGTATGCTGTGACTATAGGTACACTGTGACTAAAGGTACGCTGTGACTATAGGTACGCTCCAAAACGTTCATTCAAAACGCAGCCTCTCAGTGCCCAACTACGTGGCGAATTACTAGTGTTGGCCAGGGCCGTATATATGCACGTGACATCCCTGCCAAAAAATACCAAATGTACACTGTATATTTATGATTTGGGCCAACCCTGCAAATATCCTGATCCTTGGGCTCATGCTGCAGCTCGTTTACACAAACACACAAACACACACACACACACACATACACACACATACACACACACACACACGCATGCACGCACGCACGCACGCACACACACACGCACACACACACACACA
>Ga0307947_1001201_pt1 | contig 20149 bp, 24 predicted proteins | sample OrgLakmetagen232_FD_201840 | JGI IMG/M metagenome (GOLD analysis project Ga0307947, IMG submission 201840) | Saline water microbial communities from Organic Lake, Antarctica - #232 | ecosystem: Environmental > Aquatic > Non-marine Saline and Alkaline > Saline | place: Antarctica: Organic Lake...
TAATCCCCCTTCCAATGCCCCCACCCGGACAAAAAGGGCACCAACCTGCTCCTTTTTTTTTAAGGCATCCATCTGAATACTCATCAAGACCTAAAACTGAAGTGTTGCAGAGTTATGGGACAAGAACTGAGATACAGACGCCCATGCACACGTGACCTACCATGCACCCATAACTAGCTTGCAAAGTCCCACATTGCTTCCATTTCTTCAGAATTCCAGACTATCTCATGCTGGCACAATCCTGTAAATCTGGGGTAAATTGCTGCTTCATTGGCTTGACTCACCCCGCGGCCTGCACCCGAGCGCGTGTGCCTTTGACTTTGGACATGTCCACAGACCCCCCCCCCCCCTTAACCCAATTTACTCAAGAAGGGTGCCAATCGACTAGGCTTGAGCTGAGGAATCCGCTGATATAATCAAAATTCCGTACGAGTGGCCCAGTACATTTTTGGAGGGGGGCTCCACAAAACTCCTTTCCCAGACCCCCCCCCTCCGATTTGACCCATACATATTCCAATCGAAAGCTTAATATATAATTAGGCTGAATATAATTTTCTTCGGAATATGTACATGCCGTCCAAAAGTTATGCTTACAGGAGCCTCCTGATGGGGAGGTGTATTTTGTATGTGTGTTTTGTGTGTTGCCATGCGTGCGTGCGTGTCGTTGTGCAAGTGAGCATCTCCTATTCTCCTTCCGGGAGACAACTGCGCTTTTCTGTGGGACATGTGTTGCAATACAATTACCTCAGCCTGTGGTCTGCTGCCTGAATGTGAGTGTACTGCAACCGCACCTATTTCAGGCATCGTACACGGTCAAAGTGGGCGCGTCACCCTCTAGACAAGCATTGACTACACCTTTGGAAACCCACGGCATTTCAGACCTTTTTTGACAGACAAGCATTGACTACAAGATAGTGGCCATTGTACTCATGCGAGGCAAACATTCATACCAGCAACCTTTCCTTCTCCAACGCAACACCGTTGAGGAGCCCACCTTGGGGTCCTTGGCCACCAGCGCCACGTTGGCAGAGTAGTAGGAGGCAGCCAGCACCATGCTCATGACCACGGCACGTCCCTCCCAGCCAATGGCCTCCACACCCACAGGGGGCCACTGCATCTGGACCCACACGTTGGGAGACATGCCCAGGTGCACACAGGACCACAGCAAACCGAAGAAGAGGACTGCCTCGGACACAATGAATATCCACACGCCGTTCAGCAAGTTCTTCTTTTGGAGCTACGAGGAGAAGATTTAGGAGGGGAACACATGTGATTCACCTCAAATTGTCAGTTTTTCTGGCAGCAAGCAAGGCAGTTGCGCATGCAAGCATATGTGTGTGTGTGAGCGTGCGTAAAAAAAGAAGGGTCTGTGCATGCAGCTGCTAATGATGTGTGACTAATTTGTTGTGCTGCAAGTGCACCAGTCAGCGCACCTCAGAGTGCATGCCCATGTCGGCCTCGATGATGCAGTCCCTCCACCAAGCGAGAGCAGTCATGGCAGTGGATGCCACACCAGTGTACATCACTGCCCCTGTGCCAGGAATGGCGTGGAACCAGCCGGCCATACCCAACAGAGAAGTCATGGCGCCCAGAGAGGCGTACAGGGGCCAAGGTGAGCCGGGCAGGATGTGGTAGGGGTGGGCCAACGAGCTATCAATGTGGGGTGCTTCATGGGCGTCGGTGGCCATACGGCGGCGTGCCTGTGCCATCACCCTGCAGTTGAGTGACAGGAGGAGGTAGGGGAGGAAAGGGGAGTGTCTGAACTAAGCATCTGGTTTCTCTCTTCCTCCCAGTTCGCAGTCCAGAGCAACTCCACCTCCTCGCCCTATAACACAAGTAGCATCTTTAGGAAGGCACTTGAGGGATCTGCTCACTTGGACTTGGGAGGCAGAGCTGAAAGGGATGAGGGGACCTTGGGCACCTCCCTGCTCAACAGCGCTGAGCCGTTGCTCTGTTGCTGCTCGTCGTCCGAGCGGCTCAGGCTGTGCATCTGGGAGGCGAAGGAGAAGGGGAGGGCGCTCCGGGCCTGCGATGCAAATTTGGAGTATTTGGCGTGTTCGTCTAAACGAAACCAGGGGTGCAGAGACAAAACAGGCTCCTACACTTCTCGTTAAGCCTTTACCTGCATGTGGAAGCCATTCGCGACGCCCTGGCTCGTGGAGGCCCTGTGTCGGAAAAGAGGGTACAAGACGTGAGCCTGGGGGTGACCACATTTGATCCCGCGCAAGCGTATGGTCCCGTTGTCTCTTATACCAAAATGATTGATTGGGGGCAATTTCCTGAAGTTTTGCATATCAAGAACTCCTCCCCTCACCCTTGTAAGCTGGGCGAACTGCTCCCGGCCAGTGCTGAGAAAGCACGGGTTGCAGCAGAGGAGGCAGCCTCACCCTGCTGCTGGAATGCTGTGAGTATGTGTGTTGTGAGTAGGAGAGAGAGAGTGGGGTTTTGTGCAGAAGGACGTGTGTTTGTCCGAAGGCAAGCCATTACCCTCGTAAGTATTTCAGGACACACACAGGTATGCACAGGCCACAATTAGGTAGCAGACACTGCACATGCCACCTTGCAAGTGCAGGAGGGTGTGCTGGAACAAAGAAACAGGACGATTGCGGACAGGTGGCATGCAGAGTGAATCACCCCCACAAAGATACACACACACACACACACACACACACACACACACACACACACACACACACACACACACACACACACACACACCTGGCTGCAGGCGCTGCAGGCTCCTCAGCAAGCTGCCTGCCTGCATTCTTCCTGCCATTTTGCCGTCTCTTTGAACAGGGAAGGGTTGATGCAGCCCTCCCCAGAATTTCAAATCTATTATTTCTATTTAAATACACCCAATCGTGTTGGAACAACAAAATTCAGTCAATGAAATAATATTACTCGGTCTCTTAGCACCACAGTGGATTCTTGATTGGACCTATGCAAGCAAGGGGGTCTTCTATCCTCACTTCTAGCCCTGTGTCCAGGAGTTTCCATGCAGGTCCTTCTGGCCTCCTCCCCCATGCCTCTACAGCATGCAGCAGCGCACGCTCTAGCAGTGTGGAGCACACAGCTGCAGAGATGTTCTCATCAGGCCTCAGGAAATCCTGCAGTGGCAGGCCCTTTCCCCTTTGCCAGGCAGCCTTCACCACCACCGCACACAAACACTTCTTCCCTGTAGCAACCAAGCATCATCAACACAAACAGCAGCAGCTGTGTCCGCCACCCCTAACCCTCAGCTTGCGCACGGCTGCTTCAAGGCGAGGTGGGGTGGCCGAGCCTCCTCCTCCCGAGGCATTCGTGGAAAATGTTGAAGAGCGTGAGCTTCATGTTGAGGCATCTGAGTCCTACTTGGCGGTGAGTTTTCCAGAGGCACAGAGAGCTTTGTGTTTCCAGGGCATGAGACCCATGCCCTGCCACGCTGGTTGATTGTCTGGTTGATGGATGACCTGCCACACGCTCTAACTCTTGCTAAGTTTTTCTGGATTTTTTTGCAAAAGATTTGAACACGCACGCATGCCAGCTTGCTTCCTTGTTCCTTAGCCTTAGTCTCTCTCCCTGCAATGCTTTCTGATATCATCTTGAACATGCGTTATGGAAGCAAGGTCTGCTCTCTTCTTCGCTTTACAGTATGCGATGAGCGTGATTGTGGGCCGTGCCCTTCCGGACGTGCGTGATGGACTAAAGCCTGTCCACCGCCGAATCCTGTACGTTTCACCATAGACTTGTGTGTGTGTGTATGTGTGTGTGTGTGTGTGCGCGCGCGTGCGTGCGTGCGCCCGTGTGTTTATGTGTTTATGTGTGTGCTTGCACGTTTTGGGTGTGTGTGTGCGCGTGTTTGTGTGTGCATGTGCGTGCGTGTGCGTGTATGCAGCACAAGACACGTGTGCTTTTTTGATTTGCTCACTTGACTGCTCATCTTGTGTACTATTCAAAATCACCACGCCAGGTACAGGCTTTCTTTAAGTAAAAAACTGTGCTTGTATGAACAGGACTGATTAATGCTCTCGCTGTTTATTTGGCTGAAGTGTGTTCCTCCTCAAACAAAAGCGGATCTAGTAGCCAAAATCGTCATCCTGTGACCTTTCCAAATTATATTCACGGTGTTGCCATGCGCCATCTCAATAAGTCCTGACTCCCCACAAATGTGCATGCAGGTTTGCAATGCACGACCTTGGGATTTCCCACAACAAGCCGTACAGAAAATGTGCAAGGATTGTTGGAGAGGTGGGTATGGATGAAGCAGAGGACAAAAAGTCATCAGAGCGGTCAGGACTCTTGTGGGCAAATATGCCAAACAGGGGAGTTTGCTGAGTTCATCGCGAGTGCCGTTTTATCACCAACCGGCCCTCTTGTTTGTGCTTTTTGCTTGACTAAACCCCACATTTTAACGCTTTTCTTGACGCAATAGATAGAAATCCAGACTGCTCACGCACCTCTGAGCTCATTTAAACTCTGCTACTCCTTTGGCGTATCGTTTATCTACAGCTATTCACGCACCTTATGTGGTGCAGGTGGCCTGGCTAGGCAAATTGCACCCAGCTGGCTTGTATGCATACGACGCTGCGGATGATAAGCAATGATCCCTAGCTCGTCTATGTGCACCCTATGCTGCAGGTGCTAGGCAAGTACCATCCCCACGGAGACACCGCTGTGTATGACACCCTTGTCAGGCTGGCTCAGGACTTCAGCATGCGGCACCCGCTGGTGAGCCCCGATGCTTAGTTGCTTTTGTTGTTAAAGGCAGAACGGGTCCAGAAACTATTTGCGGCCAGTGGGGTGAGGTAGGAGGGCGTTTTTGGGAGAGGCGTGACAGTGGGGTCACAATAAGCATATGCTACTTCTTTCTGTCCGGCCTGCTCCTTTGTGCACAAATTCCAGGCTGCAAATAAAACCTCTAGCAAGGTTGGCATGGTCCTTAAACAGTTGCAGCTGCCACGGGCTTTCATGTTGTTGGCACCCCTTCCCGTGCTGTCGTTGCAGATTGCTGGCCACGGCAACTTTGGATCTTTAGACCACGACCCTGCTGCTGCCATGCGGTACACGGAGTGCCGCCTCCAGGTAAGTGTATCATTTGTCTGCACTTTTGTTCCTTCAAAAAAAGGGAAGCGAGATTTGTGTGTGGATACAACGGCACCTTCTGCTTCACGGAGTACCACCTACAGCACTCTTTTCTTTTCTATATAACTACCTACAGCACTATTTTATTCTCTATTAAACTACCTACAGCACTCTTTTCTTTTCTGTTGCAACATCGTACCTACACTCTTTCTTTTCTGTTGTAAAATGGAACCAGCTACAGCACTATTTCTATTCTGTTGCAACATTGCACCACCTACAGCACTCTTTCTTTTCTGTTGTAACATAGAACAAAGGGCAAACAAGAGTGAATAGGGTTACGCGATGGCACGCTAACGCTAAATAAAATGCTGCTTCAGAATTAATTGAAGCGATCCAAGACTGATTTTTTTTTATTAATTGCTTAGGCCTGCACTTTGGGTCTGGAATTGACGGTTGCACTCCTTCGCTGCACAGAGTGCCAGAAGTTGATGTGATTTGGTTTTTCTGCTTGGGTTTCTGCTGCCAAACATTTGCGTTTGGGAGTGAAGGTGTGCAAACTTAATGATGTATCAGCCCTGCACGGGGCGCCACGTGTGGCTAGGGTTGGCCAAAACCGTACATGGGAATTCGATATACGGTACATACCCCGTATATGACCGTATGTACGTTGTATTTCCGTATATACCGGGTATGAGGGGAAATGGAATCACTCAAATTTAATTCGTATGGGGGTCATTTCCCCATCTTTTATGCCCAAAACATGAATGGTTAGGGCGCTAGGCCTGCTTTAAGCCAAAAAGACCAAAAAAAGGCCTGTTTCAGTGCAAAAGGGGGTTCAACTACCACAACCACCAATAAAACTAATTTATTAATGCAAAAATCATGCGTGTATAGAAAAGGGAAGCAAAGGAAGAGCTCAGTAAGCAGAGGCGCGAGAAACAAATTGACCAAAAAGAGCAAAAGGACTGCTGTTGCTGGGAATCAAACCCTGCACCACCTGCACATACGGTCCATATACAGTTGGCAAAAACCCATGTTTGGTCATACGGATTCGGATTCGGTGGGAAATTGTCATATACGGATACGGTTATACGGCGTATCTCTGTATGTACGGTTTTGGCCAACTTTACATAAGGCTTACACTGTACGATTTTCATCAAAAAAGAAGGAAGGCCATTTGGGGAGATTTAAACCCTACCACACTTGTACAGTGTGTATGCGTTGTCTTTGGCAGGGAAATCACAAGAATATGTAGGGTTGGCCAGAACCGTATATATACACCGTATACGACCGTAGGCTTGGTGAATTTCCTGCCAAAAATACCGTATATGCACCGTATATGTATGGTTCTGGCCAACCCTTAATATACGGACACATTCTGTTTGTATATTTACGCTCTGGCCAATTCTATGAGAGTTGATTTTGGCTTACTAGCACTGAACAGAGTTTGCCTCAAGGCTTCCTCAATTGCGTGATCCATATTGAAACTGCAAAGCTGTTCAATTTTTGGCAAAGTATGAATCATGAGACAAGCGCCTAAAGCTAGGTTATTTAGAAGTAAAACAAGTTGGGACATACAAATAGAAGTAATTGAGTGCTTGCTTACATCGTAGATCACGTACCTCCAAACATTTGCTCTTGTATGCGCATGTTTTATATAACGTGTCGTAGACACCAACAACCAACAGAAGGGTTATGCACTATGCAATCTAAAGTAGTTTGACCTTCTTGCCTGCAGTCCTTGACATCAGACGTGCTCCTCACAAACCTGGACAGGGACGTTGTGCAGTTCATCCCAACCTTTGATGGCTCCCAGGTAAATGGCTGGGAGGGTTAAGACGATGATTATATGTCCGCTTTTAAATGTGACCAATAAACATACTGGGTAAGTTAGTGGGCTTCGTGTTGGATAATACAGGGTCAAACAAGCTGAAGCTCTTGTTATTATTGTGTTTCTGAAGGTTTATAGTCAATAGTGGGTGGTTTTCCTCCTATGATCACGCACATAAAGCACTGATTATAGAAGAAGGGCCGAGTGGCCCGTGGTTAAGCTAAGCTTCCCGGAGTCAGAAGTTCAAAGTATGATTCACGCTATTTGGTAGTAACGAGCCAATGTTGAGGCATTGTTACTGTCTCACATGGAAATTGTTTGTAGAAGAGAAGGGGCTCTATTACTCCTGCACTGCACGCAGCACGAGTTCACTATGCTGCCTGCCAACATCCCTCACTGCTTGTCAAAAACCAGCCTCAAACACACTAGCTCTTTTGCACTGTACGCATGGCAGTCCCACCATGTTCCTGCCAGCCTCCTCACTGCTGGTCAAGCAACCAACGCCAAGCTTACCAACTCTTTTGCACATCACACAGGACGAGCCCACCGTGCTTCCTGCCAACATCCCTCAACTGCTGGTCAATGGCACCAACGGCATTGCCGTGGGCATCGCTACGAGCATACCCCCCCATAACCTCCGAGAGGTGGTGGCTGGTCTGTCAGGTGAGTGATGATAACAAAAAGCCTGTGCACGGCCTGAAACGACTATGTAAAAATCGTGCAGGGCTATCAAGGGTTGGACTTATTGGCTACGTATCAGGATACAAGTGCCGCCCCTGGCACCAAATTGAAAACGAGTCCGTACTTGAGCTGCCCTTCTTTGCATTGCTATGAGGCTGGCTGCAGCCACATATTGCCAGCTGCAGCAGCCATATGAGGGTAATGGACAAGTCGTGCAGGCACAACCTATGTGCATATATTATAGTACCCTAAAGGACCTCAGGCAAATCACCAAATGTTGCTTTTCAGCACAGTCAATCAGGCAAATTGCGTTCAACCAGGCAGATTACGTACACTCAACCAGGCAGATTACGTATACTCAACCAGGCAAATCACCAAATGCTGCTTTTTAGCACAGTTGCTTATCAGCTGTACAAATAAAAACATTGCAGAGCTGCTTCTTTGAAGGGCTTGCATCTTTTCAGGCACGTTTCAACTCATTAGGTTGCGCTATGTGAAGATGCCTGTATGTCAAAGCCAATTTGGTATAAAGACCTGAATGCCTGCATCAATTTTTCCCTGTTTTGTATCCCTCTTTGCAGCTTACATCAGCAATCAAGACATCACAGATGCAGAGCTGCAAGAGTTCGTGCTCGGACCTGACTTCCCCACAGGTGCTCGCAACTCATGAGTGCACTTTTGTGTGTGGTTTTATGCGCATGAGTGCATTTTTGTGTGATTTCTACGCATGAGTGCACTTTTGTGTGTGGTTTGTACGTATGAGTGCACTTTCGTGTGTGGTTTCTACGCATGAGTGCATTTTTGTGTTATTTCTACGCGTGAGTGCACTTTTGTGTGTGGTTTCTACGCATGGGTGCACTTTTGTGTGTGATTTGTACGCATGAGTGCACTTTTGTGTGTGCTATGTGCGCATACAGGTCCAGGTGGAGTAGGAGCAACCAGCATATTTACTGCAGAGTCTGAAGTACGCATGTGCATATGTTTGTGTGAATAGCTCTTGCCTTATCCCCCTTGCTCTGAATCCCAACCCTTTGTCCAAATTTTTGACCCTATCCCTGATCCTACTACAGGTGGTGTGATTGGAGTTGGCCAGGATCTTACAGAGGCCTACGCAACAGGGAGGGGTTCGGTGGTACTGCGTGCCAAGGTGAGCTTTGACAGCAAGGCCTTTATGTGGAGGTTGGGTGTTGAAGATGGAGTAGAAAGCAGAGAGTGGGTCCTGGAGGATGGGTGAGTGGGCAAGATTAGGGCTGTACAGTTCCGGAGTGCATAGCGTACATACTGTCATGATGTGTGTCACGGATGTGGGAAACTGGGATAATGAGGGTTGTACAGTTCCAGGGAGCATGCACTTCTCTATGATGAGTGACTCGTGTATGATGAGTGACTCGTGTAGGCGGATGACGGTTATACTTGGCCTGAGCCATGTCTTTCCAGAAGAGTGCTGCTTTGTGACGATGTTAAGACGCACATAAGGTACGCTAAGTTAGCAGCTACAGCATCACAAACAGCTTGATGCATGCTTCTGTGTATCCAGGTAAGAGAAACTGGCAGTGGGTGCCTTATGAACAACTAGCGATGTTGTGCTTCAAACACAGATTGCATCGCAAGCTTGTCCTTACCTGGTACAAATCCAGCGTCGCAACGTTGAGGAGGTCTTGGATTAGCTCCCGTACGAGACGATACAGGAGATCAAACAGGGCGGCCTCGTTGTCCTGATCTCGTTCAAAAACGTTCACCAAGACATATCTTGTTTACGTCGCCTGTGGTTTTACACACTGCTCCTGCAACAACAGATCAACGTGGAAGACGGAGATGAAGGGACAGGAGCGACAAAGCGGTCTTCTCGCAGCCGACGCCCCTCATCAACCAACATCGTCATGTCAGAGGTCCCTTTTCAGGCCAGCAAGGTGTGTGATGCGGTGTGAGAAGAGGGGGAGGAGGAGGAGAACCCCAGGCCAGCTGGGTGTGGGAGGCGGTGTGAAAGGACAAGGACCTGAAATCGGTTAAGGGACAAAAAGAAGGGTTAAAAAGGCAGAGGAATGCTCAGGTTGTGAAGCTGTTGCTTCTAGGCCGCTTCGAGCATCGCGCCTGCCTGCTCACTGCTTTGCCAATGTTACAAATAGTGTGTGTGTGTGTGTTTGATATGTAATATGTAGGCTTTCCAACTTTACCGCTTAGTCATTTGACTCTTCCCACTCAGCCTGCACACTCAATGGAATTACAAGTGAGAATCGCAGGTAAAAGCGTGCACAAACACACTTACAAACACACACGCACACACAAAGACGTCCAAACACACCATATGATCACACTGTGCTCTGCTCACATCCTCGGGCAGACCTGGTGGCCGAGGTCGCCGAGCTGGAAGCGTGCACTAATGCACACATACATATGCACACGCGCACACACATACACAAAGATGCCCAAACACACCATGTGATCACACTGTGCACTGCTCACATCCTCAGGCAGATCTGGTGGTCAAGATCGCTGAACTAGTTGAAGCAAAGATTCTCACAGGGGTAGCCGACGTGAGGGATGAAAGTGATCGGCAAGGAGTGCGTGTGGTGGTGGAGGTGGGTTTTTTGGGATCAGGAATGGGTCTTATGGGTTGGGGGACGTCTGATACGAAATAATACATGCAAAATACATGACACATGTATTACATGCTTACGCCGTACGTCTCATCCCTGTTTTGCATGTTTGTATATGACTATGCAAGCTTTGGCATTAGGCCTCACATCCTGGACAAACAGCTGAGAAAGTGGAAGGTATTCATCAGATGTATGGGTTCAAAGGCAATGGTAAAGCTCTTGCAATCGGTGTTATGCAGTTTCGGGTCGGTAAAAATCTGACTTGAGGATGTAAAACACGGGACTGCTCTTTTGCCTTTGAACATCCCGGCCTTCACTCCTGCGATAAGAGTTCCACAGTCACCACTTTATTGAGGTGGCCACTTCTGTTGGGTGTGGTGTGGTTGCACTCCGTAGCGCAGTTTTCTGCTTTGTTCTTTCCGAGATTCCATTTGTCCATCAAGCACGAAGGCACGTGTTTTTTCTTGTGCTCTGCAGTTGAAGCCAGGAGTTTCCTCTGACGTGGTGTTGTCCGCCCTGTACAAGCACACGCGCCTGCAGAGCAAGTGAGTTGGGGGCCAGGGGAGGGCAAGGGCAGTAGAGCAATGCCACGATCATACCATGCAGAATCGACCGCCTCTCATCAGTAGAACAAGACTATGCAGACATTAAAAGCCACTTTTACAATAAGTTTAAAATAAAGGTGAATGTTGGGCAGGTATGACCATACCATTGCTGTGAAAATGATACTAATTTTGAGCATTTCGTAACCTTGATATGGCAGCTCCTTGAGGTCAGGCAAATTTCCTCGTGTATCTCTGCCCATCAACCACCTCTGATGACAAAAACGACAGCACGTGTCGATAAAGATGGTCGATAGTGGCGACATGGGCTGTGGAAAAAGACAGGGGGAAAACCTGCACCTGTGCGTCGGGTACCTTGCATGCTGTGCAGAAGACCATACAACAGAAGTCAGGGACAATCAATGTCTCCCGTATAGTCAGTAAAGCATCTTGCTCTGTGCGTGCTTGCATCTATGCGTGAAACAGGGTGCAGTTCAACATGGTGGCTTTAGTGGACGGAGCTCCCAAGCAGCTGACCCTGAGGGACTTCTACAGGCACTTCCTTGCCTTCAGGTGCGGCGCTGCTCTCTTTTTTCTGCACCATAGACCTGCTTCAGACGTCGTTACTACCTTTTACGTGCATGTGTACTGTAGCTTTTTTGTTGCCTCACAGCATTTGTAGCGGCACAGAGTGAGTTGGGGAAGGGGCATAAATAGGCTGGGGACTGTTTGGGGAAAGGCATGAATAGGCTAAGGTGATTGCCATTGTTGTTATTTTAAACTTTGCACGCTTGCTGGTGCGAGATGTTAAAACAGAGAGAGAGAGAGAGAGAGAGAGAGAGAGAGAGAGAGAGAGAGAGAGAGAGAGAGAGAGAGAAAGAGAGAGAGAGAGACACAGAGAGAGAGAGAGAGAGAGAGAGAGAGAGAGAGAGAGACTAAGCATACAAGTGCCACGTGCTCACACAGGAAGCAAAGCCAGCTGTGCGCAGGTCACTGATTTGTTGACTGCCATTGACTGGTGCAAACAGGTTGTTCAATTGTGCGCGCATGCAGGTGTGAGATACTTACAAACAGGGCGCTGAGCCAGCTGCGCAAAGCACAGGACAGGCTGCATTTGGTGCATGGTTATCTTACTGCCATGGCGCGCTTGGATGATGTGGTGCAGGTGGGTTTGTGTTTGATTGCAAGTGCATGTGCGTACTTGTGTGAAAGTTCCCATGCTCTTCTGTCTGTGCGTGTGCGCATGTGTGTGACGTTCTGTGGTCTGCAATTGGTTGACCTTCTGTGGTGTTCTGTGTTCTCTTTCCCTTGTTGACCTTCTGTGGTGTTCTGTGGTGTTCTGTGGTCTGTACTTGGTTGAGCTTCCCTTGCCAACAGCCTGCTTGCTGATAAGTTGCATTGCCGGAGTAGTAGGCATTTACGTGATGCTTATTTATGTGTTGCACGCGCACTTTAGTTTACAATCTTACTGTGTCCATGTGCTGCAATGGTATGCATGTGTAAGTCCTGCTTGGAATCATAGTGCTTCAAATAAAGGCTATGCCTGCCAAGGATCCAAAGACAAGTGGGGGGAAGCATCGCAAGCGATGCTGAAAAGTTGGCGAAGCCTTTTGCGCTGTGAACTGGCAACTTGTGTGTGCTTTGTGCACGCTTATACATGTGTGTGTGTGTGTATGTGTGTGTTTGTTCGTGCGTGCATGCGTATGTGCGTGCGCGCGTGCGTGCGTGTTTGTGTGTGTGTGAGAGTGTGTGTGTGTGTATGTGTGTGTGCGTGTGTGTGTGTGTGTGTGTGCGCGCGCGTTTGCGCGTGCATGCAAGCCTTCAACCTGCTCACATCTGTCAGTCAAACATGGAGACTCGCATCCTCTCAGAACACGCTCCCAGCAATGACCCGTCATCGCGTCATTAAACATAAATATTTTAATTCCTTTCAACTTGAATTGAGGAAATCTGTGCACCCAGTTGTGTGCTTGAATGGAGCAGCGAACTTTCCGTCCCGCCTCTCCTTGGCCCCGGACCCAGCCGGCACACTCAGAAACGTCTCCTGTCAACGCCTGTGCGGTTAGATGATGTTCGGGGGGCTTGGGCTGGGCTGAGCGCCGGGCAGCTTCCTCCAGCTACCAAACATTGAGTCAGTTCTTTCCACAGCACTTCTCGCTGCACCCCTGGTCACCAAAACTGGTATGCCCCGACAAACGAGTTTGCTTGGCCTGCCTGCCAAGTTTCAGACCTGGACGTTGGCCTTGTGGCTCTGGCCAGGCCCTGAGTCTCAACTTTTACAAAACTCGTTCCGGGGTACGCCCAGCAGCACCACCCCCTGACCCTCCCCTCCCCCTGACACCGCAAGGCTGCCTGATTTGTAAGTCTGGGTCACTGTGCAAGTTTTGGGGGCGGGGGGTGCGCTGGGCGGGCCTGCGCACACTGGTGTGAATAATTCTCGTTTTCACGGTGCGCCCAGCAGCACCTCCACCGCCCTTCCCCATCCCCTGACACCGCAGGGCTGCCTGGTTGGTCAGTCTAAGGTGCCTTGCAAGTTTAGGGGGCGGGGGGTGGGCTGGGCGGGCCTGCGCGCCCTGGTGGGAACTTTGGTGGGAATCCACCAAACCTAGGGGCTACGCCCCATGACTGGGGCTTCGCCAAAAAGACCAGAATGTTATATACTCGTCGCCATGCTGTGGCTTATGATCTTATGATCTTATGATGTTGCATTCAATGTGTTCTCACAGTTCATTCGAAGCGCCAAGGACACTGCTGCAGCGCGCACAGCACTTATGGATGAGTTCCAGCTCAGCGTGGCTCAGGTGGGTTAGTGTGCGTGTGTGTGCGTGCGTGCGTGCTTGCTTGTGCGCATGCAAGCATGTATGCAATTGTGTGTGTTTGTGTGTTGTGTGTGCACAGCTTGCTATAAATACCTTGATATTTCACAAACCAGCAATCCGGTTTGTGCATGTTGATGTCCACACACTTTTACTTACCCTTTGTGTCCCCATTTTCATGTACCTCACCAATGCCGTGCTCCTTTCTTAGGCTAGACTTCGGCACACATGATAGGAAGGTGCGCATGCACATACACAGAGCGGCAATGAAATACACTCGATGCAACACAGATACACACAGCACACACATATGCACGCGCACACACACGCATGTAGGCTGATGCCACGTTATCTCTGCCCCTTCGACGATTGACTTCAATGGAGCGCTCTTCTTTGGAAGAGGAGGCCAAGCAAGTCAGTGAAAGGTAGGGTAGGGACACGGTTTGTGCATCTTGTTTGCAGTTTTTGCAACCTACATGAGCTCATCCTCTTCTCTACGCGCTACCCCTTCTCTTTATTTCTTCATTACCCTAATGTTTAACACACACGCACACGTTTTGACACGCTCGCACAGAACACACACATATAAACACACAAAGGCGCAAACACACAAACACGCACATACATACATGCGTCACAAACTCACACATACGCATACGCACATACACACACACCACAGCATTGCCGACTTGGAGGATTTCCTGGCAAGCCCGCCGCGTGTGTTGGCTTTAGTGGACTCAGAGGCAAAGGCCATGGCTGCTAAGCACGGCAACCCACGCAAAACTGCCATCATCTCTGAGGAGGTAGACCAAGACCCAGCTCCGGCAACAATATGCACTGCCTGCCGATGGGCTAAAACTGCAATGATGTTGGATGAATAGCCCTGCAGTTCTGCAGTCAGCCTCATATTTTCTACCACACATTCCCCACTGGTGCCTCTCTGTGATTCCTTGTCACTGCTTTGCTGCATCTGCACTGCACCGTTTGTGACAACCCGCCACAGCGCTGAAAGCCTCTGCTGATGCAGGCGCACGTGCATATACGTATACATGGCCCTTCACTTAAAACCTTGGTTTACAAGGCATTTTATTCTGCATGTTGCTGTTCCTAAATAGCCACTGAGAGTGCGACAGCTACTGCAGCATGTCGTCTTTGCCTGCGGATCAGGAGCTTTGTACATAAGGCGAGCTATGTACATAAGGCAAGCTTTGTACATAAGGAGCTTTTACAGAAGAGATGTGAAAGAAGAGCTTTGTACAGAAGGAGCTTTTACAGAAGAGCTTTGTACAGAAGGAGGGGAAAAAGAGGAGAAATCGATATGTCGATATGTCGTTTTAAAACAACCGCCACTGCACGTACACATATGCTTGTGCTTATCATCTGTTTCTTTCCTCCCACACCGCCAGGAAGCCTCTGGGCGTGTGGCAGCTGCTGCAGCTGCCGCCCAAGCAGCAGCAGCAGCTACATCTGAGGTTCTGCTTATGGCCAGCGCTCGCCGCTTTGTGCACCGTGTGCCTAGCGATGTGTTTGAAGCACAGAAACGAGGGGGCACAGGTGAACGGGAGTGTGTGTGTGTGTTGAGGATCAAGGGCTGTATTTATGTACACTGCGTGCCTAGCGATGTGTTTGAAGGGCAGAAAAGAGGGGGCACAGGTGAAAGGGGCTGTGTGTGTTTTAAAGATCAAGGGCTGTTTTAACACACACGCATTGTGTGCCTAGTGATGTGTCTGAAGCACATGGAGAGCAAGTGCAGGTGAGGGTGATTTAAGTAATGGATCAAGGCGGTATTAATTTGTATAAAGAACATGCATTTTATATATCTTTCTTTATTCCTGCGTACACACATGTGGGCTGGTACATACCAATACCGATTTTCCACGTACTCCCCTCTCCAGGCAAACTCGCGGCAGGGCTACGAGAGGGCGATTGCTTAACACAGGCAAGTTCAGTGTTCGAGCTGCTTGAATCCATTTCAAGCCAACGCCACTGATGCAGCATCAATTCCTTTCACTCGCACATCACATTTTTGTGCGGGTTGCGCACACTCACACCACCCATCAACACTTACTCCCGTTTAGGTGGTACGTTCAACAGAGGGCAACCGGGTACTAGTGATAACCAGCACAGGCCATGCCTACAGCGTCCCAGCAGCCTCCATACCTCCCCCCTCTCGTTCTGGTTATGGGACTGCCATTGCTCAGGTATTTTGCAGCAATTGCACGTGCATGTTACTGTGGATGTAGGCTAAGCTTTGCTGCAATTGGGTGTGCCAGTCGTTGTGGACGTGAGCTCGATTTGACACGATGTTGGGCACCAAGCTGGTTGGTCGCTCGCTGTTCTTTGTATGTGCATGTGTTGCATAAGTATGTCCTCACAACTTGATGCTACCTGTGAGACTCTTGTGTGGGGCCACTCAAGCTCGCTTGTTGTGCTGCAAGTTTCGTTTTTGTGGTCACTTGAACTTCATTGATGCCCGTCTTGCTGCGTATACTTCGAAAATTTGCAAGGCTGATCTCGTACTGCAATGTGACTGTGTGTGTATGTGTGTGTGTGTCTTGCTGTATATATACTTCGAAATATCTGCAAGGCTGATCTTGTACTGCAACTCGATTGGTCCTGTCTGGCGTGTTGGCTTTTCTTCTGTCTTTATATGCTGCATACGCAGACATACTCATGCACCCACAGACAAACTCACACATGCATCCACTTACATACATACACAAAACACACTGACACAGGCATTGAAACATATTCACACACTCACATACACACAAAGGTATTGGAACATACGCACACTCTCACATACACACAACACACAAACACAGGTTTTGAACACCGCGTCCAGTGTGCCTATGGTCGCCCTAGTTCCCTTGAAACCCAAGGCACCTACACCATCAAAATCAAGCCGATTAGTAGAAGCAACAGCAGCAGGAGCGGCCCAAGGTCTTTTGGGCAGTGAAGCGGCTGTATCGCCAGATGATGCTGGCAAACCGTCCTCTGAAAGAGAGGAGGGTCAAGAAACAGGTGTCCAAGGGGAAGGGACAGCCGCAGGGTCCAAAGGAGGTGGAGATGCAGCAGAATCTGATCAAGTGCGTGCTTGTCGGTGTGAAAAAAGTTGTTGCCGTGCTGCACGCTTGTGTGAGAAAAAAGTTGTTGCCGTGCTGCACGCTTGTGTGTGAAAAAAGTTGTTGCCGTGCTGCACGCTTGTGTGTTTATAGTTGAGTGCCGGCTTTCTGCACCTTTGCAGTGTACGTTTGCCATTTGTGTGTGCTCTGTACAGCAACTGCGCAGTAGGTGCAAGCTTGTCCTTGAGTTTCATGAGTAGCAGTCCTGACTTGCCATGCTTGCGCCGCCACTCCGCAGTTGTTGTCCATTATTCACTGAGTTTCAGCTTGTGGCCTTTATGATTCATGATCTGCTTTGCTTGCTTGCTTGCAGTTCCTGGTGCTCCTCACGCCAGAGGGGGACATTAAGAAAACGCCCATCACCGCCAACTACTACAACATAAACAAGACAGGCCTAAACGTGATGAAGGTGAGTTTGAGTTTGACGTTATGAAATATTACTAGTTACTTCCTGGCGCCTTTTTCTTTTGCAGGACAGGCACATGCACCCATACTGTTGCTGGTCTAACAGTAGAAGGGGCATCTTGGATTTCCCTTCATTTCGATTTTTTTGTGGTGAATCGATTGAGCCCTGTCTCTTTCCTTTTGACCTTGATAGGACTTGATAGGAACCCGTTGGCTGCGCAGCTGTTTTCGGCCTTCACGACATTGTTGGTCCTACCCCTGCAGTCCCCTCCCGTAGACAACGTCTTGCATTTATGACTGGTACAATCGCCCTTTTGGGCTGGGAAATTATTACTGTTCGCCACCACGGCAGTCTAATCTCACCCTGGAATCCTATACCTTCAGGTTGACCCCGACAAGAATCCTGTTGGCTGGGCTGCTGCCTGTGGCCCTAACGACAGCATCCTGCTTGCCAGCAGTAACGGCAGATTCTTGCTGTTCCCTGCCTCTGAAGTCCGCTCGCTCAGTCGGCAAGGGGGTACCGTGAAGGTATAAGTCAGGCTTGCGTTTTTTATGCTCATCTGCTTCTATAGTTGGCAGCAAGGGGTGCCATGGAAAAAGGGAGCAGAGTCATGCGCTCGTCTGTTCTCTTAGTTGGCAGCAAGGGGTGCCATGAAGACTTGGGGCAAGGTTTTGCTACTGTGCTTCTCCACCCTTCTTGGTGGGCAAGGGGTGCCATGAAGGTGTGGCAGGCTCTGCTTCATTGCGTTTCCAGCCACGCTCTTAGTATAAGCTTGTGACACTGAAGCTTTGAAACTTTCAAGCTCCAAGCCACTCTGATGATATAAGCTAGTGACATTGCATTTGAAGCTCCAAGCCAGCAGGTCGCATTTTTGACATGACGGGTTGCGGCAAATAATTAGTGATTTGAAATAGATCATGTTTGTTTCCTAGCCTTCCTGCTCTGCTGTCAAGGCGTGGAGAAGGGGGGCAGGTCAGGGCTCGTGCGTTTTATTGGCAGTATGCATATACTAGTCACGTTGCATGTGTGTGAAAAGCAGAGACGACGTCGACGCGTCAATTGTTTGTGTTGCTAGTCGCAAGAGGAAAAGGAAGTCGGGCATTGACCTTGTCATCCTGTCAAGTGCTTTGGTTGAACGTACGAGCAGCAGTCCTTTTATTTGTGTGAATATCTGCACCTTGAATAGCAGGCAGGGCCGAGGTGGTGATCATTACAGCCACACTTTGAAGTGTATCATTATGCAAACTCTTCATTGTGTGTATACGCACAACGTCATGTGCGTGCAGGGCATAAAGCTGCAGGCAGGGCAGAAGGTGGTGGGCATGACGATCGTGCCTTCAGGCATCGCCTCATGCTTAGCCACTGATAAGTTAGACGCAAATCCTGCTGGTGGGTGTGGGTGTGGGTGTGGGTGTGGGTGTGCAAATGTAAGTACGGGTGCAAGGTAGGTTGCGGTGATGTGATGGCTAATTTGCAAAGCTGTATATGTTTTTTTCACCGCGGTGTTTCTGAATGCGATATCGGTGCAACAGTCTGCAAGCTGGAGATCACAGTCACATGGTGCTGTGCTTATAATTGTGCAGGCGGTTCCTCATCACCAGATCACCCTGCGCGGAAGCTGTGCGTCCTACTGGTCACTGCCAGTGGTAAAGGTCGGTACAACATGTCAGCACGTCACCTTCACACACACACACACACACACATACACATACACACACACAAACACATCCACACACACACACACACATACACACACACATTGACACACACGGTACGCGTTGCAGCTCACTGCTTATATACTGCCGTCCAGAAGGATGCTCGTTGGATGTTGAATGGCAGCATATGTCAAGCACAGTCGCATTACTGGACCCACAAATGAGTACCCTGCACATAACCGTGTGGCACCTGTGCTGAGGCGCTTGTGTTTAGTCAAAACTTGCTGCTACTCCGTGCTCCGTGCAGGCAAACGTGTGGCACTGGGGGACTTCATTGTCATGCATCGTGCCAATGTAAGTGGGATTCCTCTTGTGTGTGGGATTACTCTTGTGCTTGCATGAGGCTCTACAAAGGTGCACCTCGTTTGTTTTAGGCATATTAGCATAGAGCATATACAATGAACAATGTACAAAGAGGTACGTCTTAGTGGCTGTGTGTAGATGATGGCCCTCCGCGTTGCTTGCGCAAAGAAATATAAACAAATGCATGGTCAAACAAGACAGACGTGGCTTGGAGCGGGTTGCAGTTGTAGAGAAACAGAGGTGAGGCAAGTCAAGCAAGAAGCTCATAACTTGCCTCTTGTGAACTTGCAGGTGGGCATGCCAGTCAATATTGGCTCTAGGGGCTCCTATGCAATCGATAAGTTAGCAGCTGTGAGCATGGTGTTGCCAGATGATGAAGTACTGCTGGGGTCAGAGCGGGGCAAGATCGTCAGGCTGCTTGCCAGCGCCATTGAGGTGGGTGTGGGTGGGTGGTTGGGTGTGCGAGTATGTGAGCGTCACATGTGTGCGTTTACCAGGTATGTTGTAGGCATTTGTGTGTGCACGTGTGTTATTTCGAAGTGAAGCATCACTCTGTCCACGATTTGGTGCAGCAGGCAAACAAAAAAATGTGCTCATTCCTTATTCTTCAGTAGCACTGCACTTTGAATTATCTTCAACGCACAGGCTGTGCCTCCAAGGTTCTTGGCGTCATCCAAACCTCTCATGGACATCCAGGACGGTGATTTGCTGCAGACCATTGCTGTGATTCCTTCTAGCAATTGATTAACCAAAAGATGCTTTTTGTCATATTTAGACACTCTTGTCTAATAGATAAGAAATTTGCCAGAGGGGGCTAACGGAGGAAATGCCTGAAAATGTGCATTTTTGCTATCAGAAGGCAGCCACTCACAGCCACTTCATCCGATCGACATTGTTTTAGTACCGAAGTGTAGCTGGCATTGAGAGCTACCCGAGGGTGTGTCTAGTTTTATGTGGGTCGCTTTGCGTGCTGAGATAGACTGGATTAAGCACACATGGTGCATTTAAGCCCTAATGTGGTGATTTCCATGGGAAAATGGCTCAAATCCTCATAAAACACCAACCACTCAGC
>Ga0307947_1001205_pt1 | contig 20121 bp, 18 predicted proteins | sample OrgLakmetagen232_FD_201840 | JGI IMG/M metagenome (GOLD analysis project Ga0307947, IMG submission 201840) | Saline water microbial communities from Organic Lake, Antarctica - #232 | ecosystem: Environmental > Aquatic > Non-marine Saline and Alkaline > Saline | place: Antarctica: Organic Lake...
CCAAATGACCACCCACCAACCGACCCCTCAGGATCGGCTCATTTATATACCAATTGATAGCTTTCAACATCAGGATTCCGAACATGCAATTTATATTTCAATCAACACGTGACGCCAAGAAGTTATAATAACTATAGCCTCCTGGTAGGATACTGTTTAGGTATACGCCTGCACAAATGCTGGCAAATCAACGGTCTTTATAAGTCATACCATGATCCAAAGGTTTTCCATTTCCCATGGTTTTTTGTTTAATAAAAGGTAGAAGCCTATATTGGTGGTTAACAAGCTTGACTTTCAATCAAACGCGCGCAGCAAAAACAAAGCACGATCGACTTACCCTCAAATTGGGAGGGACAAACTTGAAGTTGATGAATTGGGCAGGGATCCATAGCACCCAGTTGACTTTGATGGTCTCAGGCCAGTCCTGTTTGAGCTTTGGCACAATCTGGTCTGCCTTACCCTGTGTGAAGTAAATTGACGATTTTGGTAACGACAAGTCCAAGAGCTGAATTCCTGTATGAGGGCAAGGTGGTCATCAAGTTATGGGCAGGTCTTGATTTCAGAGCTTTTTCACCAACGTTTTCCAAAACCTGCTTGTTTATGGGGTCATTGAGTTGGAACTTGGTACCTGATGTCATGCATGCACAGGTGTGGAGCAAGAGTGATGGAGGCTGAGAGTAGAAGCGAGCACTGACACAGTTCACTTACGTGTCTGTATATCGCATGGAATTGACTACGATCATTTTTTCGGTGCTCATAAGGAGCAACGATGAAAGTAAGGCAACATAAGTGCCCTAAGGAATCACTTGATGCATTTCAACACCCCCTCTTTACTCTTTCATCTTGAGTGCTAGTGCGTCTCAGGTTCACAGTGTTGCAGACTCAGGGTAACCAATTGTTATCGTTGTATCCTTACCTCCGCAGCAGTGATGGCGGACATGAAGGCCGCGATGAATGTTGGGGCAAACACAAACTGGTCAAGACCAAGGCTGATCAAGGTTCCTGTGGAAAAGGCACGCAAGACCGAAGTGCACCTAGCTGTGAGGATCCCATTGGGTTGCTAATGTTATTGGTAGCAAACAGGGATGGGTCATACGGCGTAGGCGTATTATACGTCGTATCGTATTTATCACGTATTTAACCGTATTTTTCAAATTGCTCCGTATAATACGATTTTGGGCACTAAACGAATTTTGCAGCCACAAGCCCCCCAGAGCCCCCCAGAAGCACTCCCAGGCCCTCTAGAGCCACCCAGAGGCACTTCCAAGCCCTCTAGAGCCCCCCAGAGGAACTCCCAGCCCCTCAGAACGTAGCATGATCACTTGCTTATTGCTACCACAACCCAGAAGGTGGTGCCTGTAGCGTAGATGAATTGTGCAACAGCTGCATCCACACAAGCCTTGGTCACTGCCCTCTTGCTGCAGGTGTCCAATGACTGTGTAGATGCTGCTGCTGATGTGCTTGCTGTAGTCCTGTGCAGGTGCCTCTCTTTTCCTGCATGCTCCTCCCTCTGAGCGCTAGCGTCGGCAATTTCTCCCATTGCTAGCGAGCGCTGCGACTACGCCCTGAGGATTCCTGCCGGGTCAGCTTTGCATGCTGCTACACCTACGCTGGGATTCTGCCTCATGAAGTGCTCGCGGATGCGGGGGGCACCGCTGCTGAAATCTCGGAATTCTGGCATCTGGCATCGGCATCGGCATCTGGCATCTCGTAAATCTGCCCCTTCTGTCCCATAACAACAACACGATGCCACTCAGAATCTTTACCAGGAGGCATTATAATGTTCTGGAGGCTGGGGGGACAATTCGTGGTGGTTGGAGGGTGGTTGGTGCAAGCCCAGGGTACCCCCCAAAATAGCATAAATACGTTTTCATATTATACGCGTATTGCGTATTAATAGCGTATTATACCGTATGGGACGTCTCAGAAGTCCGTATGACCCAACCCTGGCAGCAAGCAAGCCCTGATGTATACCGTCCTTTCACGATCACTTCGTGACCTTACTTTCAAAAAATTAATTAAAATCACGATTTTAGTTCATGAGGGGGTTTGGGGATGAATTTTTGAGTTCGATGGCACTTCGGGAGGGCCGGGAATTAAATTTTAAGTTCGAGAGCCCCCTTTGAATGCTGCCTGTGCACTGCTACTGCTGTTTGTTATGGCTAAAGCTGTGGCTGAGGCTGAAGCTGTGGCTGAGGTTAAAGCTGTGGCTGAAGCTGAGGTTGTGGCTGATGCTGCACAGTGCTCAGAAGCAGTGAAAGAGAGGTGAGGGGTTTACATGCAGCAATAGCCACACAAAGGGGCAAACGTAGCCCCACAGGCCTCTTCCCAGCCTCGCCCCTTGCCTTTGCCTCTTCCTCTTGCAGCTCCTTGAGCTGCCTTTCCCTTCTGCAGCTTCTCACGGTCCCTATGCTGAAGAGCCAGCCTTTCAGCTGGGGACTGAGGCTTCAAGAACCCGGCCAGGGGGTTCACGCTGGCGCGCTTGAAGCTCATTTCGATTTTCACCCTCAAAACCACTATAAATTGTTAATTATTCACTTCGAATTCAGTTCGGAGAGGCCTCCAAGAATTAATAAAAATTTTCGTTTTTTGGCCAGATAATTAATTAATTTCGAAGTGATCGTAAACGGACGGTATATGATGCAGTCTTTGCTTGAAGCTCAAAAATATTGGGAACCGTGTTTTAAGTTGTTATTGTTTGGGCTGGAATATTATTTTTGTAAAACCTCTAATTTAATTGGGGGATTGTGAGTAAGGTACGTACGGCAACACAATAAATTGCCACAGATTTGACAATTCCTATCGCTCTGCATTTTCTTTTGCGACATGTCAACGTGCACATATTCTTTATTGTTTTACATTTTGCTTGAGAAATCAAGTGCTTATTGAGTGTGTTCCTGGCCAACCTACTGGAGCTTATACATAAAAACAACTCTGTGGCAAGTACAATGCATAAAAGGCAGCAAAGGAAGCGAAGACCTGCTCATACACACCCCGCATAAATCCTAGCCAGAGTCTTGGTCAGCCAAGTAAGGGAAAAGAGCACGACGATGTGTGAGCACTGTTGGCGTAAATTTGGATCTCCTATTCACCTTTTAGCCCTGGCGTTGTCACTATGCTTCCCAATTTGCCGTACCAGGTGGCCAGGACTGGACCAACAAGTAACAAGCCCTGGACAGCAAAGGACGTTTTGTGAGGCTTGCTGGCTCAATGAACGGCAGGCACAATGAACGGTAGGCACAATGAACGGCAGGCACAATGAACGGCAGGCTTGCTGGCACAAAAAACGGCAGGCACATTGAATGGCAGGCTTGCTGGCACAATAAACGGCAGGCACAACGAACGGCAGGCACAATGAACGGCAGGCTTGCTGGCACAATGAACGGCAGGCTTGCTGGCACAATAAACGGCAGGCACAACGAACGGCAGGCACAATGAACGGCAGGCTTGCTGGCACAATGAACGGCTGGCACAATGAACGGCTGGCACAATGAACAGCAGGCTTGCTGGCACAACGAACGGCAGGCACAATGAACGGCAGGCTTGCTGGCACAATGAACGGCAGGCAGAAGCAGCTATAAAACGCAGTGTGAAGGGCATGTCTTTGAGGACCAGTGCTGTCGGTGCAATAGGTATGCTCTTGTTTACGCTTTGAAAGGCACGGCTTTAAGGAGTTGTAGTCCACGCGAAGAAGAAGATGAGGACTCAAAACTAGCATACTAGTTGCTTAAATTATAAACTTATTTACAACTCACATCAGAGAAACTCGTATGGCGACAATGCCTTTTGAGACAAGCTGACTTAGTTAAACAAGCCGCTAGTGTGAGTGCTGCAGCGTTGCCTTTCCAATACAGCAGCACATGCTGTGACATTGGCAAGCGGCTTCAGAAGCTTGCCTACCAGTAGAGTGAAACTCAAGCACCGCTTCGCATCAAAGGCCTGCTGCTCCACACAGAGCTGCGAGAAGATGTCGCCCAACCCGTTCAGGAGCCCACAAGTCACGGCACGCGTCAACATCTGCAGGCATATGCCACGTTGGACAGAGAGGCAACGCGTCTGTTTCCTGACTAGGCTTACTAGGCGCAAACCGTTAGGCGCAAACCGTTGTGCGTTTCAGCATATGGGTCACAATGGGTCCAAGGCAGGACAGGCTTTTACTGGAGTTGTACTTGTAGTGCACAGGCATCTAATTTTACAACCCAATCAAGCTCTTGGCTACGAGATTTCCTTCGTAGTACTGCTTCATTGGCAATTTTGGAGCCAGGTCATCTGTAGAGGTGCTTGGCACGTGAGAAACGCCTACATGCACACAATGACAGCTGCCTTGAACTGCGCATGATTAATTTCAGCGCACATTTCCAGCGCTGGCCATGTCTGAAAATTACAAATGGAATTCACCTAGCATGCAGTCATTCACACGAAGCATCTACATCCAACTCCAGTTAGCTGTGCAGATTGCTCAAAAGAAGCCGACGAGTGCAAAATGATCTAGCCTCAGTTCCCAATACTCACAGGGCTCGCTTCTAGGAGCTCCAGGTACTTACTCCACAGCCCCTTCGCCCCACCCCCTCCTCCGGCGCCCTCGCCCCCAGGGCCTCCTGAGCAGCATTGTATACACGAGGGATTTGCCAAGCCATGAAAGACTACCGCTTTGGCTTGCAGCATTTAATTTTACTATTCAGACCCAAGATGCCCGAGATGAGTGCTGGAGCAACATAACAAAGTCGGATCTGGTCAGCTGCGTGCGCTGCGTTACGCAATTAATGCGTGAAGCTAACCTGATGCCACACGTATGCGGCCGCCTCCTCGACCACCGTTGCCCCCGCTGCCCATCAGACATGGAGTGTCAGCCTTTTTGAAGCCATGACCTGTTCACGTGTGCGCGAGAGCAAGCAGCTTGAACACCATTTTCGAGCTTGTTAAACAGAACTCACAGTTGTACGGGTTTCATTTATTTAATGAAAGCAGCAATGCCTCGTATCGGGAGGTGCAGGGGAGAGGACGAGATGGACGTAACATCTCGTTAGGGTTCTGTAGTGGTAGTGGATCCTTACAGAATGACCACTTGGCCTGCTATAGCGATACTGTTATGATATAGTTGTAGCCCGTGCACATATCAGGTCTAAACCCATACAATGCTTGCACATGTGTTTTCTCAATGAACACATGAATACGTGCAGTGTGCACGCTGCCTGCACTCACCTGTGCAATGCTTCAGTGGAGATGAAGCCCCTGGTGTTACCAAGCTCCTCCTCAGGACTTGGCCGGGCGGGGTTAAGGGAGCTGCCCCTCTTTTGAGCAATTGCTGTGGCAACTTCTTGAGCATGAACTGCATTTTTATAATATTTATAGGTATTAATAAGACAATATCTAATAATATCAGACGCGTCAATACGAACAATTTCGCAAATTTTTTTACATTAAATATAAGCCCACAAATTCAACAAGATGGTGGCCCCCGCTGACCCTAATGCCGCCCCTCTCTCTTTCCCCAAGACCTTCGCCTCTAGCGCGATTGCAGCATGCACCGCCGAGGTAGGTGACCTACGAGGGGAACAGAAACACTAAATTTGCTCTGCTTGCATGTTTGATGATCCTCATCAAAAAAACTGAAGTTCACCATCATTTTGCTGCACTACAGGCCTTGACGCTCCCCCTGGACACAGCAAAGGTCAGGCTGCAGCTGCAGCAATCAGGCAACAAGTACAGGTGCGCACAACAGGGACAGACGCACGCTGTGTTGGTGGAGTTCATCTGGATGGTTGGTTTTCAACATCACACCCTACCATCGCAGCGGCTTGTTCGGCACCATTGCCACTATTGCCAAGGAAGAGGGGCCCAGAGCATTGTGGGCAGGCTTGGAACCAGGTGCGCATCTCATACGAATTGCAAGCATATGTGCAAACGCATGCAAACACGCAGATCTGGCTGGCGACAACGGGAACCTCTCCGACATCATCGAATAGGTGTTGGATGTGAGGACATGCATGATCATGTATGTACAGGAGTTTGAAATACGAGCAAGCATGCGTGAGCCCACGCCCGCATGCATATGCACGCGCACGCGCACATACATACACACAGAAACGCGCACACACACATACATCAACTCCACACACATACACATGCACACACACAAAGATGCGCATACACATATATAATGCACACACACGCACATGAATACAAACACACACACACACACACAAACGTACACATACACACATGAAAACACTCGAACACACAAACGCTCTAAAGCACACAAGTATAAACAAGCACGCAAGCGGTGTTTTTTTGTCCTCATGCATGCTCACATGCGCAACTAGGCATTGACACGTGTGATACAGAAAGCACGCACACACAAAGGCATGTATTAACTCATCAGCTCATTGGCACGCCTGCAGAAAACCACACATTATATATCAAGTGTCGAGATTGCTCATTGCTCAAATGCAGGACTACATAGGCAATGCTTGTTTGGAGGTCTGCGCATTGGCATGTATGAGCCGGTACGTTGCAGTTTTGTGTGAACAGTCTCTATTCTTGCATCTGCATCAACAAAATACTGCAGGGGCGTATGCATCAGGTTAGTGTTGACTGTGTCAGGCATACTAAGTGCTTGCTAGGAATGGTTGGTCAAAGATGAAAAGCGCAGGAGCATATGAGCAAGCAGTTCTGCCAGCTGTCGCCGAGCGGCGTATAACAGGCATACGACACACACACACACACACACACCATGCTGGTGTGTGCAGTGCCAACACGATAAGATGTGCAGACAAGAGCAGTGAAGTTAGGGCCGATTAAAGGCGGTAACATTTTGGTGTAAACAGCCCCTCTATGTTGCGCCAGAGCTTGCCGCCGCACCCAAATTTGTCGCAAAGCCACAGCTGTGCCAAAATAAAAGGATTCTGTGGTCGGTTTCATATACAGTGTTCTGGCGGACCCAGAGCATCGGTGATCTGTCAGTTAAAAGTAACATTTGATAGTATGGTTCAGGATTGTTTTGTGAGCGAAAGTCGCCCCCCCCCCTCCCCCTCTCGTTGCAGACAATAGACTGACTTCTTTATTCTAGCTCCGTCACACGCACCAGAATTGGATATCAAGCACGCAATCCTTGTGCTTGCATGCATGTAATGCGACGCTGCGGACGTGCCAAAACGCAACGATGCATATGTGCCAATCCTGACGAAACAGGCTCAGGACGATTAATGTTTTTGGCACGACTTTGACATACAAACAAACAGGCAGGGTGATATTACTTCTCGGTTGTGGAAACAAGGATATACGGGCCCTCAAAACATGCTCAGCACTACATCCCTTTGCATTTGCGCGCGTGCAGGTGCGCAATTTTTACGTGGGCAAGGACGCCAAGGGCGACCCTCCTCTGCACCTGAAGATTGCTGCGGGTTTGACCACAGGCGCTTTTGGCATCATGGTGGCCAGCCCCACGGATTTAGTTAAGGTAAGTGTGTGTGTGTATCCACATGAAGTGTGTATTTGTGTGAGTGTGTGTGTGTGTGTGTGTGTGTGCGCGAGTAGGTGGGTGGGTGGGTGGACGGCTAAGTTGGGGTGTATGCTACATGGGAGCTCAAGTGTTATGATGGCCATCCCAATAGATTTAGTCAAAGTGTGATGTGTTGCAGGAAGGGGGCAGGGAGGGCGCATGGCAGCTTTCTCTGGTCTCTGCTCCAGCAGAGAACTCAATGTGTGTGGTGTGTTTGGGCAGTGAAGATCAGGACAGGTTAAGCAGTGGATGCAGGCCACACATGCTTTTATTCTCCCACGGCAGTCATCGTCTTGCGTTTGTGCCATCACGCCAGGGCCTGACCTGCCACTAATTAAAGAGCTGATGGCATGTGTGTTACTTAAGCAGCAAGCGTAGTGTAAGCTGGCAAGCGTTGCGCTGGGAGCTAAGAATCCTTTGTGCGTCTTTTCACGTTGGATTTTCGAACCGCATCCATGCACACGTGTGCGGCCAACCCACGCAATGATGTGATCAGGGACGGCGCGCTGCTCTTCTTTGTGTTTGTGTGTGCTAAGCTCTTTTCATATATGTATGCAATTGCTCGCGTCTGTGTGTTGTTGCCGAAGCTCCCTGTAAATCCTGTGTGCTCTTGTGCGCATGCAATCAAGTAAGGGAGCGCGTGCGCAATGCAACAGAGCGTGACTCTCATAGCTGAAGCATCCCCTAATACCTCACGTTCAAATGCGTGTGCATCAGAGGGCTCACACTGTGATTATTTGGTTCACTTTAGTCAAATACCTGATAGTGTTTGCTCAAGTGTGTATGCAACCAAGAGTGCTCACACTGTGTTTCTTTGATTCAGTTTCCAGAAACATCTGATACTGTGTGCTTAGTTGCGTGTGTATCCAATCAGAGGGCTCACACTGTTTATTTGATCAGTTTTTTGAAACATCTGATAGTTTTTGCTTAGGTGCGTATGCAATCAGAGGACTTTCATGTTTCTTTGATTCAATGTACACACCTTATTTGATTCGATGTGCACACCTTTGATTCGATCTGCACACCTTTTTTTATTCAATCTGCACACCCTCTTTAATTCGATCTGCACGCCTTCTTTGATTCGATCTGCACACCTTCTTTGATTTGATATGCACACCTTCTTTGATTTATTGTGCACACCTTCTTTTTATTTAATTTGCACACCTTATTTGATCTATTGTGCACACCTTTGATTCAATTTTCACGCCTTCGATTTTTCACACCTTTTTTTATTCAATCTACACACCTTGAATCAATCTGCACACCTTTAGCTCAATCTACGCACCTTCTTTGATTCAATCTCCTGCACACCTTCTATGGTTTAATCTGCACACCTGATATATTTGGCTTAGGTGCGCATGCAATCAGAGGGCAAGCTGCCCCAAGGGACCCCCAAAAAGTACCCCAGCGCGTTCAAGGCTTACCCAACCATTGTAAGGTAAGGACGTGAGGGTGTGTTTCTGAAAGATCACGGCGCGCGCACGTGTGATGTCGAAAAGTCCTGAAGTCGTCTGGAGGTGAGGGTTCACATGTGTTGTTGGGACGTGCGTGTGTGTACGGTAAGGAAGTCAAGGACGTGTAGGAAGTGAAGGGCACGTGTGTGATGTAGGGGCGTGAGTGTACTCTTTAGAAGTCAGGAAGTTCTCGGAAGATAAAGGCACACGTGCTTGTACAAAGGGAAAGACGACAATATTGATGGGACATACTTGCTAAGGGGAAAGACATGCATGAGTTTTGAAAAGGGAGTCATAAGGTACACTCCTTGTTGCACGGAAATTGCTTGCCCGGATACGGGCGGTTACCATGGCATCAGGGGTCCAGCAAAAGTTAGGGCTGCTTTTGAAATGGTGGTGTAGAAGGTGGAATGTTTGGAATGGTGGAATGAGTAAGGGATGCTTTTGGAATGGTGGTGTACAAGGTGGAATGGTTGGAATGGTGGAATGAGTAGGAAATGCTTTTGGAATGGTGGTGTACAAGGTGGAATGGTTGGAATGGTGGAATGAGTAAGGGATGCTTTTGGAATGGTGGTGTACAAGGTGGAATGGTTGGAATGGTGGAATGAGTAAGGGATGCTTTTGGAATGGTGGTGTACAAGGTGGAATGGTTGGAATGGTGGTGTACAAGGTGGAATGGTTGGAATGGTGGAATGAGTAAGGGATGCTTTTGGAATGGCGGTGTGTTCAAGGGATACGTGCAGTTTGTGAGGGGCATGGTTGTATGCTGTGGTGAGGGCATGAGGGGCGTGTGAGGGGCATATGATGTAAGGGTGTAGCATTAGGGCTTGTGAGTAGGCTTAGCAGCATGAGGGGCTCCATTTCAATTTTATATTAGGCTATATTTCACCCCGCAACTCTGAGAGCAAAAACCGGGCTGAAACTCGCAGCAGGTATGGAGCGACAGATGTTTGTCTTTTTCCCCTGTGTCCCTTGTGTGAGTGCCTCCCACTCGCAGGCATTCCCAGTACCCCTGCCCCAAATTTGACATTGCAGCATTGTTATATAACATTTATAATGCTTATATCCTGAAGCAGAGGTCGATCAGGGCAACTTTAGAAATGCACCTTTTCCCTGTCAAAGTGGGTGCAAACTACGCACCGGGCCCCACGCAGCCCCCCAGAATGCCAAAGTTCCAGTAATTGTCAATAGTTTACGTATAAAATCAAGTATTTTGCATTCAGATTAGGTATAAGGGGCTTTGAATTGGGTGAATAGCTTATTGGCACTGTCTGGGGTGCCTTTGGCGTGGGGATGACCGCCATTTTTGGGCTTTTTGCGGTTTTTGGACCGTACCGTCAACCATACCGTCATGCACCGTCATGACGGTCCCCCGATTTCGAAATGGCAGTCTGACACCGTCGTTGACGGCGTCAGCTGTCAGACCGTAATTTGACGGACCGTACTGTCGCACAGTCATCGCACAGCCCTGGTTGGGATTGTACGTATCTAGCCTCAGCCTGATCTGATCTGTTGCATCCTTCTTGATGACGATGCAGGGAGGAGGGTGTGCGCAGCTTGTGGAAGGGCGTGAGCCCCAACATTGCCCGGAATGCCCTCATTAATGCAGCCGAGCTTGCCAGTTATGACCAGGTGGGTGACTGGTGTGCGGTGTGATTGAGTGTGAATACACACATACAAACATGCGCGTGCACACGCTCACTCGCACATACAATCACACACTTACACAATATACACATACGCACGCTCACATGTACATACAATCAAACACGTGCACACACACAGCACACACTTACATGTACATACAATCGCTCACGCACACACACACACATACACACACACGCGTAGGTGAAAGAGTCCCTGCTGGCCACTGGCTTCTTCAAGGATGACGTCCCAACACAGATGCTGTCTGGCCTGGGCGCGGGCTTCATTGCCGTGTGTGTGGGCTCCCCCGTGGATGTGGTCAAGTCACGCATCATGAGTGAGTGGGGTTCCGACAAGAAATGCGTGAGTGGGGTTGAAAGGCTTGAGTGGATAGGGATGAAAGGAATGAGTGATTGGGGTCGAAAGATTGCGCGCGCGGGGTTGGAAGGAACGAGTGAGAAGGGTTGAAAGCAACACAACCATCAGTATACTGTGACTGTACCTTTGGAGGGCACCCTTCCTTTCGATCTTGTTTGTGCAAACTGTCCGGTTTCGGTCGATTCACGCGTCAGGAGTAAGGGCATGATTTGATCGAACGGCTCAACGTGCTCGATTGGAATAAAATGTCGTGTTGTGACTGCATCAAAGTGTGTTGTACAAAAGCATTGCAGTGCTCACCAGTGCTACCCATGTGTGCCCAGTGTGAGTGCTGTAAGCAGTCTAGACCTGAGTGGCACGCAGCTGATTGGCACTGCTGTGTGAATTTGAGTTTATATGCGAGTGCGGGTGTGGGTGTGTGTCTGTGCGCGAGTGCTGATGTGTGAATGTGGGTTGGAGAGGACAGGGCAGCAGAGCGGGATGCAGCAGCAGCAGCAAAGAGGAGGCCACCTGGAGGCCTAAGCTGACCTCAGGCATCAGCAGCAGGGGGGTTCTCTGGGGAGGAGCAGCAGTATGAGCAGGTGCTGTCCTTCACATGCACATGTACGCGTGCACGCACGCATATATTCACGCGTGCATACGCATGCACGTGCGTGTGCATGCACGCACACACGTGCATGCTTGTACATGCATGTGTATGCACACGCGCACGCATGCACATGTGCACGCACACGCATGGACACGCGCGCACACAAGCATGCTCACACGCATGTAGGTGCAGCTCAGAGGGCCAAAAGGCCCTCACATAGGCTCGCATTGCATTCATTTATAACCAACCCTAAGTGTTGCCCCCCTCGCAATGCTCGCATTGGGGTTTATTAACTGAGTTTTTCTGAACCCCCATAATTACGGTTCCCTACGGTATGCTGGAATCATATCATCTGTGTCGTAAACAGAGGCTTACGCTCATGGTGTTGTCCTTTTCGCACATTTTCGCAGGTGACAGTGTGGGCCGCTTCAACGGGGTGCTGGACTGCTTTGCCAAGACCGCACGGGAAGAGGGCATCTCTGCCTTCTACAGAGGTGGGTTGTGAAGTGGGGAGGTGTCAGGGCAAGGGGCGTTGCTGCCTTTTACAGAGGTGGGCTGTGGAGTGGGGAGGTGTCAGGGCAAGGGGCGTTGCTGCCTGTAGAAACAGGGGTGGGTTGTGGATTGGGGAGGTGTCAGGGCAAGGGGCATCTCTGCCTTTTACAGAGGTGGGCTGCAAAGTGGGGAGGTGTCAGGGCAAGGGTTGTGAAGTGGGGAGGTGACAGGGCAAGGGGCGTTGCTGCCTTCTACAGAGATGGGTTGTGAAGTGGGGAGGTGTCAGGGCAAGGGGCGATGGATGCTGCCTGTAGATACAGAGGTGGGCTGCGGAGTGGGAAGGTGTTTTGGACAGGAGGGTCTTGAGGGCGTGTGAAGTGTGAAGTGTCGTTCATGGCACATGTTTCAAAAGGGTCACGTCAAGGCTTTGGATGCTTCTCCTCCTTGTCCCCTATTTCACTGGCTGCATGCGATGTTCTGTTGGGCCTTCCTTCTTCACCCTTGGTAAATCATTACAATTTAATAGCGGTGGCAGGACAAAAAACTGATCTCTACGCCAGCAGTCAACACCACTTCCTGCTTTAGAAAAGGAAACGGAACAACTTTGATAGTGAGTTGCTGTGAAACTCCTTTGTCACAAAAATCGAGCTTCCTTACTACTCCATTGGCTGACGAGGCGCACACAAGTGAACTCAATATGTTTGCTTTGTGTTTCCTTATTGACTGGACGCAGCGTGGCACATATAGAGAAGCCCGTGTAGGTGCCTGCAATGCGTCGCTCGCTACAAATTTTCCTACGGGAGATGCTCGTGGAGCACCGTAGTAGTGTGTTCTGCACTGTTCTTATATTGATGGCTTTCTGGAACCTCCAAAAAACCTTGATTGTAACCTTCTGCTCTGCAGTCACGTCACACATAACAACACCCCTCAAACCCGCCTGCGCCATTGCAGGGTTTGTGCCTAACTTTGGGCGCCTCGGCTCGTGGAATGTTGCAATGTTCTTGACCTTGGAACAGGTGAGGGCTGCTTGGTATGCTCACTCTTTGGGAGGTGGTCGTAACCACGGCGTAGCGCAGCTGGAATGTGTTGTTTCTCGTGTGCTCTCAAAATGTACTAGATGTGGTACTGTGTGCGAAGCACAGTGTGATGTACAACCCGTGCGTTTCTTGTTTCCTTGTTTCACACCAATGCTCCACTCTGTTGCTTGCAGGTCAAGAAGTTGATGGTGGCAAAGGAATAGACCATCCCTCAGATCCATCGGCTGCTTTGTCAGATGTAAGCCTCCTCTCGCTCTCCCCGTGTTCCTTGGTTGAATTTCTATGCCCATTTCCTTTTCCTTTGTTCATGCTGGGCATACTATCACTCCCAGTGAGCATTTTCCCTTTTCCTTTTCGCGGCAGCCCTGTACTTGCAGACCTTTTGTACTAGGTATTGAAGAAAAGCGACGCTTGTCAGCAACAGTGCTTCACACGCTTAAGTGTCAGTGAACTTGGCAGGTTTGAGTGAGCAAGTTGAGGTTCTTTTGTGCTTTGTTCCTTAATTGAATATCACAAAATTTTGGGCCAAAAGGTCGCCTCAGGTTATTCAATAGCCATGTGCCTGCCTATCAACTGAAGGAGTTAGTGAGCTCCGCTGAAATTTGAGGTCACATAGATTTCGGCAGGCAACAACTGGATCTCCATTCTAACCATTGCTGAACCTGCTGTCAGTTCAACTGACTTCAACTTGAGATGATTGAATTGACCGCAATTTACTTGTGGATGTAAATCATCCCGCCACTGCAGTTAAACTTAGTCCGTTCAATTGCTTGAACTCAATCGCAAGACTTATGCGTAATACCTCAAAATATAATGTCGTGTACATCCCCCAAGAACAGGCAAATAAAACGGGTAAAATCACGGCAATTGCTTAATCAAGGAGAACTCCCTTATTTCTGGACATTGCAGACCAAGAAAACATAAACAACTGGTGGTTCTACTGTCTTTATCAATTGCCTAGGAAGTAAAATGGGATTGGATGTCGAAGCAAGGGGGGGAGCAACTAGATGCCAGCACCTACTTATCCCTTATCGCCGGTGTCAGTAGTAGTTGTAGGTCACTTCAAGAGGAAGTTCCTCAACGTGTAAACCTTGTAGGCCACTTCCCCCTCAAAAATGAGGTTCAGGGGTTTTGTGTGTGTCTAGATACCAACACCTTAACTGCAATTGGTGCTCTTATGGTGCTCTTATGCACAAAACACATTTTACTCGCAATGTCATAAGGTTCCGCTTACATACGCATACCTTGAAAATTAAGGCAGCAGCGTGGCTTGAACGCAGTTCTCGCATATGTACCCCTCAGTGACCTATAGAAAATGATTGTCCAAAACAAGGTGCACACTCTTTCATTTTGCCGAAATTATTGGGTTTATGAGCTGAGAAAAGATTTAATACTCCTTTTAATTTGCACCTTTTTTGGAATACTTCTCAGCAGCCCGGCCTTACTTGCTGCATTTAATTACTAACATGCATTGAACTTAATTATAATTGGCCGAGACTACTCAGCAACCCATCGTCCCCTGCCTGAAGGTCACCCCTATTTGTTACCTTTGTATACGACATGCCTTACGACGTGGATTCATGAAGAGGAGACATACATGCGTGCAAGTGATCGCAATAGGGGCTTGCTACTGAACGCAACTGGAGCGCTTGCGTGACCCACTTCTAGCCTTTTTCTCGTTTTTGGCCTTTTTATGCACAAATCTTACCACCGTTCCTTCCTACCGCCTGTTCTGCGCTCATGCCTAAATGCTGCACTTGACTCAAAGCTCAGAAACATGTTAAATCACAAAAAGAAAAAAGGCCCCCTATCATGCTTGTAAATTAAACAGCACATAAAAAGAGGGATGACACAACGAATATATAACAGAAGCAAAACGTCACGTAGGACAAATTACGTCGTATCTAAAGCACCCCTGCTGTTAATATCAGGCATGTAAATAGTCACCTGCAGCTTAAGCTAGCAAGCCTCGATAGTGCAGGCATCACTTCTAACAGGGAACTGTAGTCAAGTCAGGTAACATGGGCGACCAAGTTTTGTACCCTGTCGTCAACATGTTAGCAATAATTACTCGCGCCTTTCATTTTGTTGCCACTCTTACACGCACACCAAGAATGAATTGTCCTCCTCCATGTACATGACACCTGGTGCGACAGGGGAAAAAGAGGGGGTGAGACATATTGAGGCATGAGAGGAACGCAGTGACAAGCGAGGGATGTCACAGACACTAGGAGTCATCATGATGCGTGACGTTTTGACAGCAGGACGAGAGAGGCAGCGTGAATGGAAGACAAGAGCGGAAGATGACAGCATTGGTAATTCAATTCCCTGACAGGCTTGAGGAGTGGTCACACTGCCTGGGCACTGTTTTCCTCCACATACCTATGACAAGGGGAGCTGTTCATTGCTTTGTTAAAGAGAAGGACAGAACTCACCGGGCAGCTTGCCCAAGAAGGCTGGCTTGTCGTAGTTGTTGTGGCAGAATTTGAGGAACTCCACGAGGGCGGCCTCAGTGATGTTGTAGCACTGGCCTTGGAGGGCGGCCTGCATGGCAGGCATGTCCCATGATCTATGAGCTCTCATATTCCCTAGCAAGCTGGGTGAAGGTTGCGGTGCCTGGTCACTCCTTGTCCTTTGTTCATGTGGAGTGGAACTCTCGCTGCCTGGGCAACTTTTTTTGATAAGTGGTCTGGGAGCTCTGGCCTTTGCTCAGGTGTGGCATTCGTGGTTTAAACGAATGTCCGCTAGGCAAGCGTACAATTTGACACATGTTTGCCATGATCCACAACAAACTGAAGAGGAAACAACGTGTGCTAGCCTGGCCTACGAGGGGGGAACTGACCTATCGGCACTAAACCTGCACCTCCTTGTCACTGCAAATGTGCGAGCTAGTGCTTGAAGCTGAGCACCTTCAAAAATCATACCAGCGGCACGCACACACCAGGTTGACCTGACAGAGCGTTCTGACAGAGCACTGCATAGCATGACACACCACACACGTCCCTGCAACACCACACGCACACACTTATAGGACGGTCCATTTTTGTATTGCTTGCTTCAATCGAGGGAATTACGCGGAAATCCGCCAATGTGGTGTGTGAGCTCAACCAATATAACCAGCAACTTACCTGTTGCCACAGTTCAAAACGTCAATAGCCCATGAACTTGACTTAAACACGACATGACCACACATGCACACACACGCACAAGCACAGGCACACACGCACACGCACACGCACAAGCACGTGCACACTCACACACACACATGTACACACAGAACACACACCCGCAGCTCGTCCACAGGGATATTCCTTTCAAACTCGTCGTGCAGGACTTGGATGGCAGAGCTGACAACAGCCACTTGCTCGTTGCTCAAGTTGCTGCCCAGTACCTGCACATGCATTTATACAAACAATTGCACAATAGTGCACACGCAATAGGGTTACACATGCCAGGTATACTGCTGTTCCACTAGATGTTTGCCTTTGATGACACACAAGCACTTCCAAGTACGAGGAACATGCATGCTTATGCACACAAAATAAAACAAGGCAGGTACAGCGCTGGTACTATGATCCTAATTGCCTTGAAAGCTGGCGCCTCTGCCTATCTGAAATGCTTCATTGCAAATAGCAAATAGTCAAAGTGCATGCAGCATCTGCTGCGCAGCGAGAGCGACTCGTTGGCAAAGGTTGCCAACTTACTTGATTGCTGACTTAAGAAGACATCCTTGTGCTTTACCTGTGGGCTGTGCATGCTCGTTGTGGTCAAGCCCATCGCGCGTGCTTGCGCAGCAGTGGCTTGGCGCTTTGCGTCTCGGCTTGTGCCTGCGCACAGAAAGGGCGCACCATGTTGTGCGCTTGCGTGAATGAGAGTTGATCACGAGACGGTGCCAAAGTCACGCTCTCACTTGTGCGGCACCGTTTCTCGTTTGCCAAAACCATGCTCTCACACGTGCAGCACCTGTGCAGCACCAATGAAAGTTTTTTGCAACAGGGTGTGCGTGCATTATTGCTAGCATGTGAGCAGGTCTTGGTGGAGCACCTGTGCAGCACCAATGAATGTTTTTGCAACAGGGTGTGCGTGCAATTCTGCTGGCATGTGAGCAGGTCTTGGTGGAGCACCTGTGCAGCACCAATGAATGTTTTTGCAACAGGGTGTGCATGCAATCCTGCTAGCATGTGAGCAGGTCTTGGTGGAGCACTTGTGCAGCACCAACGAATGTTTTTGCAACAGGGTGTGCGTGCAATTCTGCTAGCATGTGAGCAGGTCTTGGTGGCAAGCTTGCACAGGTGCCGGCAAGCTGCACGTGCTGAGTGTATCCTCGTCTACATCACCACACATTCCCAACGTGCGCACAGATAAGGAGCTCACACGCACGAGCAGCGCACTCACACAAAGGAACCTTCCCACGCGCATGCACCCAACCGTCATTTCCCTTGCCGGCACTTATAGGCCAGTATTATAATGTTCTTCGCTGATTGGATAACACACATTTCAACTACCAGTGCACAAACACTACCCATTACAAGCACCCTTAATCCTACAAGGTTGCTGCTCCACGACAGTACTTATATGACTGTTGCATGTGCATCTATTGTATGCTTTGAGATCCGGGCACACAACTAATCGGCACCACCAACGTAACATCCAAGCAAGACACCCTGTGCCAGCCTGAAAATAAGCTGTTAGAAGCAACTAAAAGCCATTGTACGCAAGCCAAGAGCATCAAAAGGCTGTAATGCTTGCTAAGTCGCTTTTGGACTTCACGTTGCTTACTTTCAGACGGGCACGTGTAATCAATCAATTGGTCCCACTATTTCACCACCACCACCACCACCACCACCACCACCACCACCACCAAATTCCAATCACACCTGCTTCCCCGTCTGCACCGCTTGGAGATGCCCCCCTGCGTTTCCTTTGGCTGGAGGGAGCGGGCCTGTGTGTTTGTGCAGGAGAAGAGGACACGAGTACATGGCACGAGTAGGTGACACGGTCAGGGCCAGTCAGGGAGGAGGACAGGGTCAGGGTAGAAAAGGAAGAGGTAAAGGGAAAAGGAAAAGGAAAAGGAAATTACGAGAAAAACTACGGGGCCAGGGCCAGTCAGGGAGAAGAACCAGGGTCACGTTTGAATAGAGAACTGCATAGGCAGTGAATAACAATTCCTGGTAGTCACCGGGTCGGTTGGAAACCGGGGTAAGTTTGTATCCTTCTAACTTTTGAGCGGATGCGGAGGGTCCTGCCATTGGTTTGCGTGCTGCATTCAGTCAGTCGGGGAAGGTTGCTGGCCATTGCTCTGGGCGGACACAGGGTCAATTGAAAGCAGGCTCAGTACAAAACAGGGTCAGTTTTGACCAGGGTCGTGGGAAATTTCAGGTCACCCAGCACTACCTCTATTAAGGAATCAAAACCCTTGATGCGGAGGGCCTCTGCTTTCCCTGGCTCTGCCACCACCGCCACCGCAAACCAGCAAACGGATATATCGACACACACGCCCTCAACTCGCCTTGTGCCTGCAGCTGCGTTGCAATGCGGCTGTTGTTTTTTCTGCTGCTACTGCCGCTGCCCCCTTTGTGTGTTTTGTGTGTTGCCCCCTGACCAATTCCACTTCCACCACACATCAACAAACAGATCACCCAAACACACATACACTCACACACTTGCACATGCCGCTGCCTCTGCCCTCTTTGTGCGTTGCCCCTTCTAACCAACCCCACTTCCACCACACACTCTAACAAGCACCTCATGCTCACCTTGCACCTGCCGCTGCGTCGCCTTGTGGCTGCTGCTGCTGCTGTTGCTGCTGTTGCTGCTGCTGCCGCCTTTGCCCCCTTCTCGCGCTGCCTCCTCTAGCCCCACCATCCCCACCTTCGTCATCATCCTCATCCATAGCCTCGCCCCCTTGTGGACCATCATCCTCTAGGTCATCTTCCTGCATGTGACAACCAAGTGACCAATGCCGTTGTGATTCCTGACATCACACATGGACTCATCCCCTCACACATCATCGCCCCCCACTCGGTCATTTCCCTGTGCATGCAGCTACTACTAACCTTACTAATCCCTGACCCTTACCCTACACCCTGACCCTCACCCAATTCAGTGACTGAAGGTGATGCAATGACCACGGACATCATCACGAGTGGCCTCAATCCCACGCAATATATGTATTCCCACGCACAATATATGTATTCCCACGCACAATATATGTATTCCCACGCGCAATATATGTATTCCCACGCGCAATGTATGTATTCCCACGCACAACGTCATCCCCTTCTGTATAAAGGAAACATGAGACCAAAGAAACCAGTCCATGGTACTCGCAACTAAATCATCTGCGTGTGTGGGAACGATCAACGGCAAAGTGTTTATAAGTGACGCTGCGGCTTGTAACGTCAATGCCTCGTTGCACATTGCTCCAACCGTACGTAGCCTCCTCCACACACACACACACACACACACTTGCACGCAATGGGCTTGCAGTTTGTTAGCGAGTATTGTCTGCAAGGGGCACACATATACCACACTTCCAAACGCTGCTGACAAAATCAGGCACCCAGTCGGAGTCCGAAACGTGACCTTGTAGCCTGAAGTGCGCTGCAATTTCCCACCCATTCTCAAGTGATGGCTAAGCAGGGATCGTGCCACAGCCACACCAACAATCATGTGCATGCAGGGTGCCATGATGAGCACAGAATATGTAGAACCACGCACCTCTCCTGGCGTGATTTCACAAACAGTGGTCCAAGATGCAGCGTGTTACAGCCACACCAACAATCATGTGCATGCAAGGTGCCATGATGAGCATGGAATTGTAGAACCACGCACCTCTCCTGGCGTGATTTCACAAGCAGTGGTCCAAGATGGAGCGTGTTACAACCACACCAGCAATTATGTGCATGCAGGGTGCCATGATGAGCACAGAATATGTAGAACCACGCACCTCTCCTGGCGTGATTTCACAAACAGTGGTCCAAGATGCAGCGTGTTACAGCCACACCAACAATCATGTGCATGCAA
>Ga0307947_1001209_pt1:0-12500 | contig 20104 bp, 21 predicted proteins | sample OrgLakmetagen232_FD_201840 | JGI IMG/M metagenome (GOLD analysis project Ga0307947, IMG submission 201840) | Saline water microbial communities from Organic Lake, Antarctica - #232 | ecosystem: Environmental > Aquatic > Non-marine Saline and Alkaline > Saline | place: Antarctica: Organic...
CATATTGTATGCGTTAGCTCAGATGCAAGCGACGAATGTCACCCTCCTCACACCTCAGGTAGGGAGCAATGCTGTGGATTGCTTAAAAAGAGGCACACACACACCTCCTCAGGCTCTGTGCTCGTGGATTGCTCAAACAGAGGCGTCTCTTTGCGTCCACCTAGCGCACACAGACTTGTAGTACTGCTGTTAGTGACTTGGAGCAGCTGTTCTAGCAGTGTCTGTCCGACAATTGCGTCTCTGGAACGGCAGTGGCTGATCCAGATCTCGAAATGTAATTTCAACTTTCCATGACGTCTCTATGTTGATCAAAAACTGCTTGTCACACGATTTGTTGCTGCCATTGATTGGGCGCGACAAGCTAGTCGCAAAGTGCTTTGTGGTGTGTTCGGTCGGCATATGAGTGGTTAAACAAGACAACACACGTATACACTTAGCAAGCGCACACACACCTAAGCGACTGCATGCTTGCACACAATTAAGCATACACTCTCCAGCCCTTAAAAGCTTGGAACCCTTAAAGCAAGGTACGGACTTGCACTCTTGACAAGGCATGCATGCACACTGACAGGTGTATGCATTTAAGCAATTATTTTTACGCACGCATAAAAGTACACACGCATATACTTCCTAAGCACACTGCAGCTACACACACATATACGCATGTAACACGCATATAAGTACACACACGCGCACACACACACACACGCACACGCATATAAGTACACACACATATACTTCTTAAGTACACTGCAGCTACATATTTGATGGATCCTTGCAACTATACCGTCTTTAGGACTCAGTGCAAATGCACGGCACAGGTGTTTTGTGTTGGCGCTCACAACTCAGATTCTATTTCAAGTACTGCAATACATGTAAGTCCTGCAGATTCTATATAAGTCCCGCAGATTTTATGTTAGTCCTGCAGATTCTATACAAGTCCTGCAGATTCTGTATTAGTACATAAAAGTGCTGCAATACATATAAGCCTTGCAGATTCTGTATGTCCTGCAGATTCTGTATTAGTACATAAAAGTGCTGCAATACATATAAGTCTGCAGATTCTGTATTAGTACATAAAAAGTGCTGCAATATACATACTACTGTTTACACATTGCTGCAACTGTGTTTCCCTCTGACGTTACACAATAGTTTTAGCCTCAAGCGTGCTGTTTGCCTTCACACATACACACACGCGCACACGCACACACACACACACATATACACACGCGCACACACACCCGCACATGCACAGGCCATGGCCTCAATTGTGATGCCCAAACTGCTGCCCAATGCGACAGAGCTGAAGCAGCAACACAAGGGAAAGGTGCTCTGGGGAGAGGCTGGGAGCCACTTGACCAGGTGTGTGAATCCAGCTCATCTGCTGCAACCAAATCCTGGGTGTTCTAGCTTCATCGCTACAAACCCAGTTTGCTTTTAACCCAACCCAGAGTCATTTCAGAATTAGTCGTGACCCTCTTGTATGCTTTGACCAAACCCAGGGAGTGGGTCACTGCGTTGTGGCAGTGGCTTGCTGCTCAGCTGAGGGAGCAGCCGTCTTGCTTGTCCAACTTTATGGGCCTGCCTATTTTGCCAGTGCTGGGAAGACACTTGGCTGTACTGCCAGGAGGAGGTAGGCATAAACACGGACTTGACCAGGCCGTCTTATTAGGAGGAGGTAGGCACAGTTTCTGGGTTTGCTGTGCTGAACTTTCAGAGGAGGTTGACACAGTCACAGGTTTGGCTGGGCTGGCTGGGCTGGGCTGTATGTAAAGCAGGAGGTGGGCACGAACTGAGGATTAACAATGCCACCATTGAATGTGCAGGATGTTGGATAGGGAGTCTGAATGTATTACATTAACATGCATGTTGTTCGTTATCCGTTTGCAGCCATGGTTTGTTCAATTGAGTGTAATGTGTCGTGCCCTAGAAGCAGAACTGCTGGGTGGTGAGATCACTTGGCAAGGTCCTCTCGCCGTCATTTATTGATTGGTAAACGCTTGCCGTCATTTATTGATTTATAAACACTTGCCGTCATTTATTGATTGATAAACGCTTGCCGTCATTTATTGATTGATAAACGCTTGCCGTCATTTATTGATTGATAAACACTTGCCGTCATTTATTGATTGACCAACGCTTGCCGTCATTTATTGATTGATAAACGCTGAAACCAGTGAATTCCTCTTGCGATATGGCGCGACTTCGGTCGGCCATGTTTTGCTAGAGGGTTTCAACACTGCAACCGGCGCAGTGACAGACACGTAAAGAAATGTGACAATATTCTTGCTCAGGAAACTGCATATGCATCAACCTGCATGTCACGACTTCTTTGCACGTTAACCTGCACATCGTATGTGTACACATTCCACTCACACAGATGAACCTTCCACCGTCGTGTCTGTACATTATCCTGCATGTCACAACTTCTTTGCACGTTAACCTGCACATCGCATGTGTACACATTCCACTCGCACAGATGAGCCTTCCACCGTCGTGTCTGTACATTAACCTGCTTGTCACGACTTCTTTGCACGTTAACCTGCACATCGCATGTGTACACATTCCACTTGCACAGATGAGCCTTCCACTGTCGTGTCTGTACATTAACCTGCATGTCACGACTTCTTTGCACGTTAACCTGCACATCGCATGTGTACACATTCCACTCGCACAGATGAGCCTTCCACCGTCGTGTCTGTACATTAACCTGCATGTCACGACTTCTTTGCACGTTAACCTGCACATCGCATGTGTACACATTCCACTCGCACAGATGAGCCTTCCACCGTCGTGTCTGTACATTAACCTGCACGTCACGACTTCTTTGCACATTAACCTGCTCATTGTACGTACACGTCCCACTTGCACAGATGAGCCTTCCACCGTCGTGTCTGTAAACACTGAGGAGCTGCTTGCCTTGGAAGATGGGCGACACTCACACCTGAGGGACGTGCATGATGTGCAGCAGGAGCATCACCACTCACAGCAGCAGGAACCGCAGCAAGCGCAGCACAAGGGCAAGATAGCGCTAGTCAAGGGTCTGCATGCGCTGGGATTGGTGTTCGTGGACTACTTGAGCTTCGGGGCGGAGGGTGAAGCATTCGGGCAGGGCAGTGATAGCAGTGGCGGTAGGAGCGACTTTGGTGGTGGTGTGGCTCAGAGCACTGGAGTCCTGCCCAGGGCTGCTCTGCTGCTGCAAGGCCACTGTACTGGACTAGAGGGGGCTGGTCTGCTTGCTGCTGTGACGCTGCTTCGCAGGCAACATACAACCAGCAGCAGCAGCAGCAGCAGCAGCAGCAGCAGCAGCAGCAGCAGCAGAACAGTCACTGGTACCAAGACAGGTGGTGGGGGAAGGGCTGACAACACGTCTGCCTGGGCACAGCAAGCGTTCCGTGGTGTAAGCTTGCAGAGCAAGCATGCTCTGCGTCAGGCGCTATGTGTAGAAGAGGCCTTGGCAGGCGGGAGCGGCAGCAGAGGTGCAGCTTTACAGCACGGCACTATGGCAGTAGGATCTGGGGCGGCAGGGGTGGTTCCGGCAGCAGAGCGGCGTGCACGGTTAGAGACGCTGGCCGTTATGCCAATGTATGTTGCTGCGTCTGAGATGGCTGATGCAGAGGGGCGTGCGCGCGCTGCTGAGGTGTGGCCACAGCAGCTGTCACAGCAGCTAAAGCAGCACCAGCAGCAGCAGCAGCAGCAGCAGCAGCAGTCAGAGCAGCAGCAGCAGCAGAGGGAGCGGATTGAGGGCAGGGTAGAAAAAGCTACAGCAAGGGTGTCCGGCCAGGAGGCCCTTGTGGATCTGAGCGGTGACTGCTTCCTCCTTCCTCAAGGTAGATGGTCATGCAGAGCTGTGTCGTGCCTTCAGTGTGGTGGTCATGCAGATCACGTGATGCCATGTTCATGCAGACAGTGTGTGGTGCCCTCAACATTGGCGGTCATGCAGATCACGTGATGTTCATGCAGACAGTGTGTGTTGTGCCCTCAATGATGGTGGCTATGCAGATCACGTGATGCCCTGTTCTTGCAGACAGTGTGTGGTGCCCTCAACATTGGCGGTCATGCAGATCCCGTGATGTTCATGCAGACAGTGTGTGTTGTGCCCTCAATGATGGTGGTTATGCAGATCACGTGATGCCCTGTTATGCAGACAGTGTGTGGTGCCCTCAACATTGGCGGTCATGCAGATCACGTGATATTCATGCAGACAGTGTGTGTTGTGCCCTCAATGATGGTGGTTATGCAGATCACGTGATGCCCTGTTCATGCAGACAGTGTGTGGTGCCTCATTATATTGAGTGATCTTTCTTGTGATGGTTTTTTTAACTTGTATGAAGATCAACGCAATAGTTGGATTGAAGGGTGTGTGTTCATAGGAACCTGTCCACCTTACTTCCTGATTGTTGGTTTATATTACTGCAAAAACGCACATACCTCACGTACACCTCTTTTTCTCTCGCCATCAACATGATTGCAACTACTCATGATGTGTGTCACGCCCTACTTTCGTCTTAATGCTGTATGTGTCATACACACACCCATACCCACACCCACACCCACACCCACACACACATGCTGTACGTGTCATTCACACAGGAAACAATCACCCACACTTTAAAACAAAGCGCCCATGTTCATGCAGAGCTGCTTTTTACGACCCACACTTTACATCGAAGCGCCCGTGCTCATGCAGAGCTGCTTTTTATGACCCACACTTTACATCGAAGCGCCCTCGCCTATGCAGGGCTACTTTTTATGACCCACACTTTACATCGAAGCGCCCGTGCTCATGCAGGGCTGCTTTTTATGACCCGCACTTTACATCGAAGCGCCCACGCTCATGCAGAGCTGCTTTTTATGACCCGCACTTTACATCGAAGCGCCCTCGCCTATGCAGGGCTACTTTATACGACCCGCACTTTACATTGAAGCGCTCATGCTCATGCAGGGCTACTTTTTATGACCCACACTGTACATCAAAGCGCTCATGCTCATGCAGAGCTGCTTTTTATGACCCACACTTTAAATTAAAGCGCCCTCGCCTATGCAGGGCTTTTTTTTATGACCCACACTTTACATCGAAGCGCCCTCGCCTATGCAGGGCTACTTTTTACGACCCGCACTTTACATTGGAGCGCCCTCGCCTATGCAGGGCTACTTTTTACGACCCACACTTTAAATTAAAGCGCCCTCGCCTATGCAGGGCTTTTTTTTATGACCCACACTTTACATCAAAGCGCCCTCGCCTATGCAGGGCTACTTTTTACGACCCGCACTTTACATTGAAGCGCTCAGGCTCATGCAGAGCTGCTTTTTATGACCCACACTTTACATTAAAGCGCCCTCGCCTATGCAGGGCTTTTTTTTATGATCCACACTTTACATCGAAGCGCCCTCGCCTATGCAGAGCTACTTTTTACGACCCGCACTTTACATTGAAGCGCTCATGCTCATGCAGGGCTACTTTTTATGACCCACACTGTACATCAAAGCGCCCTCGCCTATGCAGGGCTTTTTTTTATGATCCACACTTTACATCGAAGCGCCCTCGCCTATGCAGAGCTACTTTTTACGACCCGACTTTACATTGAAGCGCTCACGCTAATGCAGGGCTACTTTTCAGAACATGCCACAAAGCAGCATACCCCACCCCAGCCGATCCGATTTAGAGCTGTACAGGCTTTAACGCATGAGATCTTCTCCTATCATACACAAGTTCGGGGATTGAGTTTGCACTGTTCACGTGAACAAAACACACTGGCCTGCTATTTAAGGGCCTGCCCCACGACTTCATCGCACCGACTGACTCATGAAAGTCAGGTACTTGCATGCAGCCTGATGCCACTTCCAACATCATCCAACCTACAACCGCTGACCATACCTAAAACCGCACAGGCTTTGATGCATGGGAACTGCCACACAAGTACGTGGCACCAACTAGCGGGAGTGAGGCTCGGATGCTCAGCCGCCACCTGAACGTCACTGCTTTCACCGCTGCTGAGGTGCGACATTGCTGTGCCTGCATGCTGTGTGTTATATCACAATGCCTGTGTGCTGTGTATTATATCATAATGCCTGTGTGCTGTGTATGATTTCATCGTGAAAACACTGAAAGAACTTTGTCGGTGAACGTATTCACACTTGAAGTAGTGGGGGCAATCATTTTGTATACATACTCGGCAGTACGCCACGTGTCTAGGGTTGGCCAGAACCATATATGTACGGTGCATATACGGTATTTTTGGCCGGGAAATCACCAAATATACGGTCATATACGGTGCATTTATACGGTTCTGGCCAACCCTACACATGTCACTGATTGCTTCCACCACTGATGAGGTCAGGGGTTTGTGTATGTGAAGTTAGCTTCTGAATTGCCTCCTGTTTATCAGGTGTTTAGGGTTGGCCAGAACCATATATATATGCGGTGTATATACGGTATTTTTGCAGTATTTTTGGCTGGGAAATCACCAAATATACGGTCATGTACGGTGTATATATACGGTTCTGGCCAGTCCTACAGGTGTTGCTTGCGTTGTCCCTTGATGGCACAGCCTGGTTGCCCAGCATAGACAGATCACAGCATAGACAGATCACAGCATACGCCATACGCCATATGTAGAGCATGTAAAAACGTACAGCATACGCCAGCGTACGAAAATATACGCCATACGCCATACGTGGAGTATGCGAAGAACATACAATTTAAAGTTGCTACAGAGATTCACAAGCGTGCGTGCTCAACCGGCACCCAGACATCCATAACTTTTGTTGCCACATCCTTCACAGCTCCTGGAATGTAATTTGTGCATATGAGTAAGTCCTAGGCTCATAATAGTGTGCAATAAAATGTGTCTCTACACAAAACACCTGAACACACCATCTCCTGATTTGCACATGTGAGTACGTCCTAGGCTAAACATAGTGTGCAATAAAATGTGTCTTTACTCAAAACACCTGATCACACCAACTCCTGATTTGCACATGTGAGTATGTCCTAGGCTAAACATAGTGTGCAATAAAATGTGTCTTTACACAAAACACCTGAACACACCAACTCCTCATTTGCACATGTGAGTATGTCCTAGGCTAAAAATAGTGTGCAATAAAATGTGTCTTTACACAAAACACCTGATCACACCAACTCTTGATTTGCACATGTGAGTACGTCCTAGGCTAAAAATAGTGTGCAATAAAATGTGTCTTTACTTAGAACACCTGTTCACATTAACTCCTGAACCCTCTGCAAGCTTACATCCAACCAGTGTCTTTACTCAAACGCCTGAACATACCAACTCCTCCACCCTTTCCAGGCTTATAAACGACATGTGGTGGGCGTGGATGGTGTGGCTGCCAGGGCTCTGCCCCCAGCTGCTCGAGATGCGTGCTTGCTGCGCATGCTGCATGCGCTGCCAGCCCTTGCGGCTCAGGACTCTACGCTGGTGCCCTTCCTCAGGTGTGAAGTGTGTGTGTGTGTGTGTGTGTGTGTGTGTGTGTGTGTGTGTGTGTGTGTGTGTGTGTGTGTGTGTGTGTGTGTGTGTGTGTGTGTGTGTGTGTGTGTGTGTGCGCGTGTGTGTGTGTGCGTGTGTGTGTGCGTGCATGTGCGTGTGCGTGCGCGTGTGCGTGCGCGTGTGCGTGTGCGTGCGTGTGTGCGTGTGCGTGTGCGTGTGCGTGTGTATGTGCGTGTGCGTGTGCGTGTGCGTGTGCGTGTGCGTGTGCGTGTGCGTGTGCGTTGCGTGTGCGTGTGCGTGTGTATCTTTGGCCCTGGAAGCCTGTAAGGCTTGAATTCTAGAGCTACAGACTTCAACCCACCTGATGATGTAAGCAATGGCCCGTCAAGGATGTCTCTGTATGCTGAAGTTTTGTCATTGCTTGCATGCAAAGATGAATGCCATACTGTGCAGGCTGGAAGAGTGAGCAGTGATATGCATGAAGGGTGGCGCTATAAAAGTTAATAGCATTCAGCAGAGTTCAATCGTTTCTGGGCACTCAAGCTATCTGCGGCTAGTTGAAAGCAGCCCTTGAAACGGTGATCAGCAGCAAATGCATGGCCCCTTGACCAGTTGACAACACACCCACACACCCACCCACCCACCCACACACACACACACACACAACTGCACCCTCTTATGCCTGTAGTAGACCTGTAGTAAATGTGTAGCACAGGTGTACATGATAACATGCTTGGACAGGTGATGTATGTACTGAAATGATGTGTATACTACAATAGGCCACCTATGCTACCTCTTATTGGTATGTGTACACAAGCACATACATGACCTTTTGTTCACTGGCGTAAATTTGCAGCACCCAAGCTGGCAGCTGGCTCCCCAACAACAGCCCTCCTAGCATCAGCAGCCAACTCCATCCCCCTTCAGATCTGTACGACCCCCGCAACCCAGACCTTGCTGCTTTGCTACCGGACGCGTGCTTCCCTTCCGTTTCCTTCATGATGGACGAGCTTGCTCTCAGTGTGTTGGCCGGCCAGCTGGGTCTGCGCACCCTGGCAACGCATGGCACCCTGCTGCGGGTGTGGGTGTGGGTGTGGGTGTGGGTGTGGGTGTGGGTGTGGGTGTGTGTGTGTGTGTGTGTGTGAGTGTGTGTGTGTGTGTGTGTTTGTGTGTGTGTGTGTGTTTGTGTGTGTGTGGGTGTGTGTGTGTGTGAGTGTGTGTGTGTGTGTGTGTGGGTGTGGGTGTGTGTGTGTGGGTGTGTGTGTGTGTGTGTGTGTGTGTGTGTGTGTGTGTGTGTGTGTGTGTGTGTGTGTGCGTGTGTGTGTGTGTGTGCGTGTGTGTGTGTGTGTGTGCACATGTGTGTCTGTGCGTGTGTGTATGTATGTGTGTGTGTGTGTGTGTAAGTGTGTGTGTGTGTGTTGTGTGTGTATGTGTGGGTGTGTGCATGTGTGTCTGTGTGTGTGGTGTGTGTGTGGGGGGGAATGTATGTGTGTGTATGGTGTGGGGTTGCATGTGTGTGCGGGTGTGCAAGCGTGTATGTGTGTGTATGCGTGTTTTGCGTTAATTGGCATTGCAGGCAGCTTAACATACCATGGGATCGCTCAATCCAATTAAACAAGTTTATTTTGTATATCGATGCATTGCGTATACCAGCAGTGTGGCAGAAGTGAGCTCAAGCACCAGTCAAGCTGACATAGCACGTTATACCTTGCATTCTTAGTTCTTGTCTTTCAAGCCTGCTAGTTGTCTACCAACATGTGTGATGTAAACTGACACTGTGTGTGCGCGTGTTCTATTCCTCCCTTGATTTCTTGCCTTATTCTTATTCTTGCCCAAGTTAAAAGTTACACAAGTTACAAACCCGGCTCAACTGTGCAGGCAGCGCGATACGTGGCTGGCCTGGCCTTGCGTGCGGAGAACGGAAACAAGTCAACATCTGAAGGGAGTGCTGCCGCAACAGATGTGGCGCTGGGTGCTGGACCTGGTGAAGATGTTGATGCGGATATGGTGCTGGCGAGGGGCAAAGTGAGCTATATGTTTACTCGTGCTGTCTATATGTGTAGCTGTCTATATTTATATATGTAGCTGTCTACATGCTGTCATGTTTGTGGTGTCATTCGTCAGTGGTTCTTTTCTTTTGCGTCAAGGCTGCTGGAAAAAGGCAGTGTGTCTAATCAAGCCAAGGTATCTATCAGGTATTTTGCTTAGTGTTGTCTGTTGAAGTGCTGACATGAGGGTGCGTATGAATGGCGCGGTAGTCACACTGCTGACATGAGGGTGTATGAACGGCAAGGTATTCACAGTGCTGACATGAGGGTGCGTATGAATGGCGCGGTCGTCACAGTACTGACAAGAGGGTTCGTATGAATGGCGAGATAGTCACAGTGCTGACAAGAGGGTGCATATGAATGGCGCGGTAGTCACAGTGCTGACATGAGGGTGCGTATGAATGGCGAGTTTTGTCTGTCGAAGTGCTGAAAAAGGTTGCATATGAATGGCTTGGTATTCACAGTGTTGATATGAGGGTGTGTATGAATGGTGTGGTAGTCACAATGCTGACAAGAGGGTGCGTATGAATGGCGAGATTTGTCTGTCACAGTGCTGACATGAGGGTGCCTATGAGTGGCGCGGTAGTCACAGTGCTGACATGAGGGTGCGTGTGAATGGCGAGTGTTGTCTGTCACAGTGCTGACATGAGGGTGCGTATGATTGGTAAGATTTGTTTGTCAAAGTGCTGAAAAGAGGGTGCGTATGAATGGCGAGTGTTGTCTGTCGAAGTGCTGACAAGAGGGTGCGTATGAATGGCGCGGTAGTCACAGTGCTGACATGAGGGTGCGCGTGAATGGCGAGTGTTGTCTGTCACAGTGCTGACATGAGGGTGCATATGAATGGCGAGATTTGTCTGTCGAAGTGCTGAAAAGAGGGTGCATATAAATGGCGCGGTAGTCACAGTGCTGACATGAGGGTGTGTATGAACGGCAAGGTATTCACAGTGCTGACATGAGGGTGCGTATGAATGGCGCGGTCGTCACAGTACTGACAAGAGGGTGCGTATGAATGGCGAGGTAGTCACAGTGCTGACAAGAGGGTGCGTATGAATGGCGAGGTAGTTGCGTTGCGTGATTGATTTTGTATTCGGCCAAACGGATTGTCTGCAACTGATGCTGTTATCAAGGGCTCCGTGCTTGTACTTTTGATTCGCGTGCACCACCCTGCTTGTTTGCATTTTTCTTCGCCTGATCTTCAAAACAAGGAATTCCGCGCTCCTGCCACCTTTTCAAGGCCCTCCTTGCGTTCTTCAACCTAGAGGCCGCTCGTTTAATGAATATCCCTTGTTACTTCCTGCCTTATTACTCTCCTTTGCCCCTCTACAATGCTGGTCACAAATACTTCTTTCCTCCCCTTTTTCTTAACAAATGTATGCTTCCACTCTTTTTCAGGCTTCCCCTCTACAATGTAGGACATACACACTTCTTTCCACCCCTTTTCCTAAACACATGTACGCTTCCACCCCTTTTCAGGCTGCCCCTCTACAATGTTAATCACAAATACTTATTTCCTCCCATTTTCCTAAACAAATGTATCTTTCACCCTTTCTCAGGCCCTTCTTGCGTACTTGGAGCTGGAGGCTGCTCGTCTCATGGCCCCTGCCTTTTCCTCCCTACCACAACAAGGAGGACCTGCCGGCGCTGCTGCCAGTCACAAAGGGCGGTTTGGCTTTCTTTCAAGGTGTGTGTGCACGGCTTTGTCTTGAATGCATTGTGAAACGGCACAGATTTGTCATGAATGCATTGTGAAACGGCACGGCTTTGTCTTGAATGCATTGTGAAACGGTACGGCTGCGTCTTGAATGCATTGGGAAACGGCACAGTTTTGTCTTAGGGCATTGTGAAACGGCACGGCTGTGTCTTGAATGCATTGTGAAACGACACGGCTTTGTCTCGAATGCATTGTGAAACAGCACGGCTGCGTCTTGAATGCATTGTGAAACGGCACGGCTTTTCATAAATGCATTGTGAAACGGCACGGCTGTGTCTTGAATGCATTGTGAAACGGCACAGCTGTGTACACATTGTGAGCTCTTCCTTTATGCATTGTGACTAAATACATTGCGAGCTCTTCCTGAATGCATTGTGACTAAATACGTTGTGGAGTGGAAGTAGACTCAGGATTTGGTCATCAAATGTTTTATTAAGCCACTCACTTGAGTCTTTCTAACTGTACGTTTGTGCACCCACACCCACACATCTATGCACACTGACAGACACATTTGCGTATATTTGCCCCCTCAGGGTCACAGATCTGTTCAACCAGCACGTTCCAGGGAAGCAAGGAGGCGGAGACGGCTCAGAGGCACAGACAAAGCAGCAGCAGCAGGAAGTGCATGAGTAAGTGCATGAGTAAGTGCAGTTAATGCATAAGTGCATGTTTGAGTGCATGAGAGCGCAGGGAGCACAAGTAAGTGCCTTGTAAAAGACAGTCTTGCATTGCAGATTGTAGCGCCCCCAAAACGGTGTCACTCAAAGCAATGTTAGAGGGAGAGGGACCTCAATGCAACCCAGTGTGTGACATTTGAACTCCAGTTCTTGGAGTGAAGCAAAGTGACATCACTCATACCATTCTTACTATTAATCTGTGCTTCTCTCCAGTTTCTCCATCTTTTTTTTACTTGGTCCTCACAACTGCTATTCCTTCTTAGTTTTGGTTTGTTTTAGGGACTTGAAAATAATCCACCGCCATCCCACGATGCAAACGTAATAGAACTCAATGAAACTCAGGCTGCGCAATTGCAGGAAGCAACATAATTTTTTAGTACAATAATTTGCCCGAGAGGGTCGACGAAGGCCTGAAAAAGGGGTACTTTTGAAATGTTAATTTGAGTATGGGCGCCCCAGCTGGCAACAATCAAGCTCAGTACCCAGAGCTAGCTGCTGATAGCACTTGAGCTTAAATGTTGCCAGCTATGGCGCGCACGTCTAATTTTGTGCGACGTGAACAAATCTTTTCACCACCATTCTCTCATATCTCACCACCCACAGACCTGATTTGTGT
>Ga0307947_1001210_pt1:0-17500 | contig 20103 bp, 23 predicted proteins | sample OrgLakmetagen232_FD_201840 | JGI IMG/M metagenome (GOLD analysis project Ga0307947, IMG submission 201840) | Saline water microbial communities from Organic Lake, Antarctica - #232 | ecosystem: Environmental > Aquatic > Non-marine Saline and Alkaline > Saline | place: Antarctica: Organic...
CTCAAGTTTGTGTCAGATTTAGTTTCAATTTTCGACACTGGTTGATTTTGTTTCACCAGCCAATTGCCATCAGCCAGAGACTCGGGCTGTAGGCCATCCTTGTAACCCCTTGAATATAGCTGCGTAACTGGTTTAAATTAGCTGTGTAACTGGTATAAATTCAATCAGCGTTTGCGAGCTGAGACTGTTTCTTTGTTATGTCAATGATTTGACCTGACAGCTGTTACTAAATACGAGTCACAACTAACCGCGCTGACTTGGACCTGGAATGCAATAGGTTCCAAGTCCAACTCAGTCTGCCTGATGCCTAGTAACAAGGAATTTGAAACTCCCTCCCTCCAAGTACTTATCTTGCTTTTCAACTCATACAAGACCCACTTTAACAACACAACATGTTACAATCTTCTATGTACATATATACGAAGCAGTTACTCTACAACGTTCTCAAGAGTCAGCTAGTGCAATAGAAACAAATCGCAAAACAGACGCACAAGTGCATCAACATCGCTACACGGTGTGATATGACCTACCAGGCACGCAACGCAAAATTCCCATAAATATGTACAAGAGGAGGAGAACCCACAGCGGAGGGTTTACCTCTATTATTCACATCCAAGTAGCATCAAGTTCTCTTAATGCTTGTCTGCTGCAATAACCCCTTTGCTCAAATAAGGGGAGGCAGCTTTCAATTTAAACAGGTCAAGCTGGTAGCACACGCAGCTTTGACAATCAACCACGGTTTGTATCACAGGCCCGTCTTGCAATCATTGTATTATGACGCACACTGATAAGTTGGGTGGAAATATGCCAACATACACAAAGGCCACAGAGTGAAGTATGTTAGGGGACGATTTAGAGTCTGAGGAGGGTTAAACGGCAACAGGGTCAAGCAACTGGGATGATCTAAGACATGAAGCACTTGCTGCCAAATATGATGCCAGAAGCAACAGCTGGCACAGATAGCGGGTGCCAACAGCCATGAGAGAGAGAGAGAGAGAGAGAGAGTGGATGCCATGGCTATTATTTCAAGACGTGCTGTGCTCACTGAGCAGGCATTGCCTGGTCCCGGCTGGTGCGTGCAGCTAGGGGGGAGTCCACGTCATTGTAGACTATCTGCTGGTGCTTGGACCCTCCGACCATCTTCTGTCCTGCAACATGGATGTGTTCAAGTGTGAGTGTGTGTGTTTGTGCCGGTGCGTGTACGTGCCACCGCCAGCATCATTGCAAACTATTGGCTTTCTTCACTCCTTTTAGATTAGCTCGGCACCGCCCTCACCTTATTAACAGGCTCACACAATTTCAGCAACTGCATGCACGTTGCCGTAGCCCTGCTTTACGCACAAGATGTTCTACACTCACTACTGCCTGCTCACAACTGTAGCTCACCTGAGTGGACCTCCTGCTCACCCTCATCATTGCTGCCAGCCTCGCTGCAAGGTTGCTGCTGTTCACAGGCGTCACCCTCAGCTGCTCCTGCATCTTCTGTGTTTGAGGAAGGGCCTCGTCCAAGCTTGGAAACCTGCATGGCCAACAATGACCAACAGAACAGTGAGTGAGTGAGTGAGTCTGTGTGTAAACGCATGCGTTCTAGTTGTCTGTAGAAGCTAGTTCAGTTCTTTTTGTTTTTTTATGTAAGCCTCAATACCTTGGTTGCCTGGTGGGGGAGCGCAGTACATTCAATTGGGTTGGGACACAGATAGCAAGTGGAGTACTGATAGCATAGACGGTGTGTGCCAGGCACTGTTGGCAGGGATGTCTTATATACTCCGTGTACGAGTATATATATCTAGCAAACTCAGCAATTTGGGTTACCCTTATCCGAAACCGAGCATCAAAAGTGTTATAGTGATCCCTAGCCACGATGCCCAATCCTTTTGCACCCAACCCATACCTTGATAAAAAAGGGGGACCTCAGCCTATGAAGGCAGCGACCAGGCTGGTGGGTATCATCTTACTCAGATCTCTGTACAATATATATTTACACACACACTTGTCATGACTCGTACGTACCTTGGTAGGGCTGCGTGTTGAGGCAGCGGCTAGGTCGACGGAAGACTGCTTGCCAGGGGTTTCAGAAGCAACGGGGGAGCCCCCGCCCCCGTTCTCGGCACCACCGATCAGGGGGGTTCCGTTCTCGCCACGCCTGCAGGGGTCAAAGAAAATGTGTGTGACCTGTTGTATGGGTTTTGACGCGTGCAGAGAGCACCAGCTTTCCTGAATATGACGCATGCAACATCACTGGGGCACAAAAACACACTGCTGGCGAAGGAACGTGCACAAGCGAGGATGGGTGCGTCTATGAATATAGAGTTACTAGGATGGGCCAGATCTGTGCAAAGGTATGGTGGACACGTGTGTGTTCAAAGTAATGTCTGTACCTACACATGCGCTACCATGCACATTTAGAGGCAAGTGATCATCCCTACTCATCCTTAACAAACACACGCTGCAACCACTATAACGTACATGCCAATGGATGTGCGTGCAGAGGAGGGCGGGGTGGTTGCCCACTCAATGAGCCGTCTGATCTCTGTGAAGGCTCGTCCCTGCGTGTGTGTGTGGTGTGTGTGTGTCCCTGTGTCCCTGCCTTCCTGGTCACCTAAAGGGTCAAGGCTCCAGCCTGCCCATTAAATAAGGTGAGGCCTTCAGTGGAGTGAGATGCACGTATAGCTTGTGGAGTGAGTTGCACGTTATGGTACTAATGGAGTGGTGAGGTGCACGTAGCGTGGTGTCAACGCAGTAAGAGTAGTGAGTATCAGAAGTGAGGTGCACGTAGTTAGGTGTTTATGCAGTATAAGAAGTGAGGTGTACGTACCTGGCGAGTGTTTGTGATGAGGAAGTTCTTCATCTGCTGTTCCATATCACCACGCCCCATCTTAAAGCTGTTGAGCTCCTGCAAAAGTCACGGGGCACAAAGCGAAGCAATTATATATCATTTCATCGAGCTACCTCATTTCAAGCTTGACTGCCACGGTCACCGTCATGAGCTGCAATCACTCTCAACAGCGTGAGTAAGCAATCGTGAGGCCCTAGGATTGTTCATGTCACGCGCACGTCACAGAGGCAGTCTAAAGCTCAAAAACGTAAGCCTAGGTGCTCCCACGCACTAGCTTGCCATCAGATGGTCGCAAGCTCATGATCATACACCTACCCCCCACGTTTACTGAAAGGCTGCTCCCAAATGAAGACCCAGTTGCTCTTTTGCTAAGTGCATGCAACTTGCGCTCATCATTCGCAATGACATACATCCACCCACACTCACCCACATACACACACACCTTTTGCAGGTCTCGGATGTAGGCCTGGTTGCTCTCGTGCAGCTGCTGCGTCTTTGCCATGGCCTCCTTGGTGGAGGCCTGCAGGTCTTGCAGCTCCTTCTCACGTGCAGCGATGTTGGCCTGCACACACAAAGAACATCGATGCACTTGGCAGACGCCTGCAGGCCTTCACCACCGTAGCAACCACTGTGACATCTGTTGTTGGCGTACACACCGCCTACACATGTGCATGCATCAGCATTCCTCTTCCTGTAGTGCTGTGCACAGTCAGCAGGCACGCCTCCTCCTTACCCTGCATTATTTCTAGAGAGCACACACATACACCAGCAATAGCCCCACCCCCTACCTGTGCTTCCTCGAGGGCGCTGCCCTGCTCTGACAGAGACCTTTTGAGCTGTGCCAGTTCGTCCTCCTTGTTGTCCAACACGGCATTTGTGTGTGCCTGCACGCACACGTACAAAATCCGTAGCCAGATTTAAGCAGCTATGTCGTACAAGAACTGTTACTAGAAGCAAGTCACGGCCAACGCAGCAAGCATCAGACATCTTTGTATCTTGGGAAGGTGCCGTAGATCAAGATTTCAGCATAATACCCAAAAAACACCCAAGCAATTTTATGTGCAGATAACTTTGCTCCTGTAAACACAATAGGCACACACACACAAGCACACACGCACACCTGGTCCTTTTGCAGGGCCTCCAGCTCATCCTCCAGGCCCTTGGCTGCACCCTGGAGCTCGTACTCGTGCACGACGTACTCCTCCTGTGACCTGCAAGCTCAATTCAGGAGGGTGCGTACATTTATCACTCGTGTATATGCATCCGCGTGCGTGTGTGTGTGCGTGTGCGCTCTTGCTCCTCCTTTTGTGCCCATTTGTTGGCACACGCATGCGTGGACAGTGATAGAAACAGGGTTTAGGAAAAGCCTGGATGGCTGTAATAGCAGCGTGCGCCAAGGAAATATTTTATAAAAGCGCTTGCACGTTGAGGAGCCCCATCAGATCTGCATGCATGACCCGACTCAATCATGATATCAACACATACTCACATGCATATGCACAAAAAGCAGCACCACCACTGTGAGCACTAGCACAGGAGAAGAAAGGCGGGGGGAGCCAGGTCAGAGCAAGGATGACATGTCTCTAATCTCGTCACATTTTTGTTGCAGGGCCCTGGGCCCTGCTACGACGTTGGAAGCTCATCATACATGGCCCCCCGCATTCTCAAACACACACACACTCTCTTTCTCTCTCTCTTCCACCCCCTCCTCCCTACACTTTCACACACCTGATGATCTCTTTCTGGAGCGTGGCGATCTGGGTCTGCTGCTCCCTGGATGCCACATGGGTCTGCATCTCTGTCTCCTTGGCCGTGCGCTCCATGATGCTCAGCTGCTCTTTCTGTGCACTCACTCGGCTGCGCACGTCCTTGAGCTGCTGCTGCACCTGTGCGTGTGTGCGAAGGTGTGCATGTGCGGAAGTGGTGCTTTTGAACTCAAAGCTTGCGTGAACTTCATGATACAACAAGGAGACAATACACAACACACGCAGAGTACACACCTCCTCTAGGGAAGCCTGCTTGTCCTCCATCTCCTTCTGCTGAGTAGCAACCTGCTGGGACAAACTGTGGGACTGTGTCTCAACAACCTCAAGCTGCCCACGAAGGGCACCCAGCTGCTCCTGTTCAAGCAAACGCAAGTTCAATAGTGTGTGTGTGCATGCATGTTTATATGTGACAACCTGTATGCTTGCCTTGCACGGGCTGTGTTCTCCTAACCTCAAGTTGATCATGCAGGGCACTCAGCTCTTGCAGAGGTATGTTTATTTGTGTGTGTATTTTTGTGCGCATGTGAGTGAGTGTGTGTGTGTGTGTGTGTGTGTGAGGCTCACGCAAATAGGATACATGTTGCGACAAACGCAGCTGTCCACTCCTTCTGTCCTTCTCTGCATCAATTGCACCAACTTCCTCCCACCCCACAAGATATAGCTGAGTTAAATGGTTGACACCACAGCACACACATGCATGCGCACACACACATGCATGCGCACAGCACTCACATGCTCAGCGCACACACACACACACAAACGTGCACACTTACCTCTCGAGATGACAGCTGGCCTCTGGTAGTACCTAGCTCGTCTGCCAGTTGAGCACGCTCCTCAGACAAGCGTGCAACCTGCCGAAACGCAGTTTTGGGACAAGGACATTTTGGACGACAGTAAAAGAATGCTCAATGCTGCAAGGTGTGCGCAACATCTGGAGGTACGAGCCTGTTTTTGCGAGCTCAGCAGAAGATCACTGACCACGATGCTCGAGGGTTGCAGACATCAATGCTACGCGCAAACAAACATTACATATAACATTTTAATCTGTTATGGATGTTTCTCATACAAAACGGACGTGGAGTGCGCCGAGTAGTCATTATTGTGTGGCCTCGTCCCACAACTGCGTGCACTACGCATCATTTCTTGCACATACACACACCTAATCACACACACACATTCACACCCGGACCCACGCACCTCACTCTGGCTGCCCTGCAGCTCGTCAGTCAGTTTGGCTTCAGAGGCTTGGCTGTTTGCCAGGTCCTCTGCAATCTGGCCCTTCTCCTTTGCCTGCAGGCATTTCGCAATCATAGAACGCAGCTTCATGCCTATTGCTTTACCGTATTTTTTCACGGGTGGTGGACGTGTAACTGCATTATGCAATTGAATTCAGTGACTCTTTCAATTGTAGAATCACAATATTCATATTTAGGGTTGGCCAGAACCATGTGTGTACGTACGGTATTTTTGGCAGGGAATCACCAATTATGCGGTCAATTTGGCCAACCCTGTTCACATTCCCCGAGGGGTGACATGTAAGTGTGTCACTGCAATGGTACCCAGTGACTCCTACCACTCCCATCATCAATGTTGGAAAAGGAGCGACTTAACGCATGATTTGATTTACGTACCCATGCCCAGCCTAGCAAGACGTATGATCAGCTTAGCCACAACTGCCAGTTCCTTGGTCAGAGTGGACACCACCTCCTACACAGATTTATGCACCCAGGCTGAGACCGACAACATGCACACACACTCACCAGCTCAGCCACTGCTGCCTGCAACTCGTGCGTCAGAGTGGACACCGCCTCCTGTACAAATTCACGCACTCACACCAACACCATACACATGCACACACACACACACTCACCAGCTTGGCCACTGCTGCCTGCAGCTCCTCCGTCAGAGTGGACACCGCCTCCTGTACAAATTCACGCACTCACGCCAACACCATACACATGCACACAAACACACACACACTCACCAGCTTGGCCACTGCTGCCTGCAGCTCCTCCGTCAGAGTGGACACCGCCTCCTGTACAAATTCACGCACTCACGCCAACACCATACACATGCACACACACACTCACCAGCTCAGCCACTGCTGCCTGCAACTCGTGCGTCAGAGTGGACACCACCTCCTGTACAAATTCACGCACTCACACCAACACCATACACATGCACACAAACACACACACACTCACCAGCTTGGCCACTGCTGCCTGCAGCTCCTCCGTCAGAGTGGACACCGCCTCCTGGCTGCACGCCAGCTCCTCAGTGACACGTGCCTTCTCCTCAGCAAGCTGTGCACTCTCCGCCTAGCAAAGGAGCGACGGCAATGGAGAGTGAGATCCCGCTAGCATCACGACGGAGTTTTGAGAGGAGCACCAAGAGTTGGCATATGCAGCATATGATGTGCTGACGTGAAACGACGGAGGGGCTTCAGGTTCCTTTTTTGATTGTGCAGCTGTTGTATGATGGTCAATAACTAGGAGGCAGGGACCCAGGGAAGCTGCACCAGCACAGTCTTAAAGTGAGCAGAGCACGTGCAAACAATTGTGTGCATGTGTACACGTCCGTCTGTGGTTGTGCACATATCCCCACCTGGCTAGCCTGCAGCTGCTCCTCAAACTGAGCGCTGCCAGCCTTGCTGGCCTGCAGCTGCTCTGCAAGCTGTGCGCTGTTGGCCTGGCTTTCCTGCACACACAAAAGGGCACACCTCGTGTGAGTGGCAAGTTCACACACGCAAAACATTAGAATCTTGGGTGACAAACTGTCTGTGAATTCGTCATCTGTCTGTAGGTTCAAGCGTCAGAGGGAGAGGAGGAGCTCAAGGTTTGTCGTTGGCCTCTTTTGTTGCTCTTTGAAAGCCAGGCGACCAGGCAGGGTCTCCGAGGGAACGACAGAAATCTGTTGCCTGCATGCTCTCGTGCTCAATCTCCTTCGATACTTTTCTGCTTCCTTCCCCTTTGGCTTCTTCCTCTCAGATCGCTCCTTTCCCCTCTGTTCCCTTCAGACCTCTTAGTTCATTACACACTGGAAAATGGATTCTTACAGGAAAACGGTTCTCTAGTATGCTAACATGACCCAGCCTCTATAGTCCCTCTGTGTTCCCCTCTCCCTCCTCACCTCTGCCCACAGCAGCCACGCACTTACACACAGCGCAAAGGCACTGCTTGAGCCATACTTTGCAAACCTGCCTGCCTGACAGATAGCTGAGCAGCAGTGGTCTGTACTTGTTGTGCAGCAAGCCAGGAACTATAGCCTGACTGAGCTTTTGCTGAGCAACGATGGATTGTAATCTGCCATGCTGCCATCCAGGAACGGAAGGGGGAAAAGAAGGATACCGGTCTCATTGCAGGCCCCGGCGTTCACACAATGGCCCCATCACACACACACACACACACACAAGCACACACACTACGGCGGCCAGGAACCTCAACGCCTCCTCCATTACACAGTACCCTCATTCACCTGGAGCTGCTCAGCCAGACTGCCACTGTTTGTCTGGCTGGACTGAAGCTGCTCCTCCAAGCTAGCGACCGCCTCCCCCCCAGCTTGCACCTTATCCATCAGCTGTGCCACCTCTTCCTGCCTACTCTGCAGCTGCCCTTCAAGGGCGGCGGCAGCTTCTTTGCCTGCAGCCACATCACCCTCCAGCCGTGCCACCTCCTCCTGGCTGCTCTGCAGCTGCCGCTCAAGACCTGCAGCCGCCTCTTCACCCGCTTGCACGCTCTCTGCCAGCCGCGCCACCTCCTCTTGCCTATTCTGCAGCTGCTGCTCGAGCGCAGAGGTGGCTTCTTTGCTCATGGCCACATCACCCTCCAATTGTGCGACTGTGTCCTGGCAGCTCTGCAGTTGCTCCCTGAGCTCACTGCCAGCCTCCTGGCTGGACTTCAGCTCACCCGTCAACTGTGCACTTGCCTGCGGTTTGGAGGAGGGTTGTCATGAGGAAGGTGGTGAAAGCTTCCGCAGTCTCAGGGCGACAGCGGTAACACATACCCACATGTGTACACTCACCTACACCGACGGTTGCACGACCCACGCCTAGCACCATGCTTACCTGGAACTCTTAGCCAGGGTAAGGCCGGCTGAGGGACAAAAGTTCGAACTAGATACAACGCAGACGGCCTTGATAATGCTTTGACCTCAACACAGCACGGCACAAGGAGAGCCGACCTAAACTTCAGACGCAGTTGCACGATAGCACCGGGCGTCCTGACAAGCACTGTAGGCATGTATGTGCTCAGCATCCTCTCCAGCTGTGAATTGTGCGTGTATGTGTATGCCAGGAACGTGCATGGTTCTCACAGACCAAAGGCTGACCACAACTGTATACATACCCTGGATATGACTGTGTTTTTGATAACCGCTCCAACTTCTGGATGTACACTGTCATTTTCATGTTTCAGGCCAAGCCCTCTAAGTGCTACAGGTCCTTTCCTCCCTACACCCTTAACCTTCTTTCCTGCCAAAGAGAGTATTGATGTGCACGTCAGCTGTTGATGCCCTTTCATCCTCAAGAAATGTGCATGAGCTTCCACCTCCAGCGTCAGCAGGAACCTGATCTGCTCTCCTTCTCATCTCGCGCCATGCCCTTCAGCCCTCCAGTGTACCCACTTGCACGACGTTCTGCTCCTTCAACTGGACAGTCAGAATTGCACGGATCCTGGATTGAATTGCTCTCAGAATAAAGTGCAGTTCGATCCAGCACCTTCTGCCAGGGGGGTGAACCAAAACCAAATGAACAGAGCAAACACACAGAAACCAAATTTGGCAGCGTGGCCGCCATTGGTCACGGCGTATGTCCAGAGGTTCTGTCGCCAATTCTGCAAAGAATCATGCAGGCATTCATCGTTCAGCAGCTCCGTCTACCAAAACACCTCAACCTCAGCCCAACTCCTCGCACACGGCTGCCCTGCAGCTGTTCTTTCGGTTGGGACACCTAGGACCCTTGATTTTGAGCCCACTGAGTTGCTGCAATTTAATCCATTTCTGTGCACTTGCAAACGTGCGCACCAATGCCGGCCATCCCACACCTGTAGGCTGTGCCGCAGCTGCTTCGTCGGTTGGAACACCTGGGACCCTTGCTTTGGAGCCAAGTGAATATGCAGTTTCATCCATCATTCCCACACAAAACACACACCAATGCCAACCATCCCGCACCTGCAGGCTGTGCTCCAGCTGCTCCGTCAGTTGAGACACCTGGCCCTGACTGGCCTGCAGCTGCTCCTCGAGTGCCTTGCCCTCAGACTGGCTGGCCTGCAGGTCTGTCTGCAAGTGGGAGGTCTCCTCTGTGCGTGACGCGATCTCTGCGACCTGGCTCTCAACCACCTGTGAGTTGTGAGTGTGTGAGCTGGTGGTCAAGGGTGTGTACCAACATGTGTGGTACGAGCTGCCGATGCGATCTCTGCGTCCTGGCTCTCCACCACCTGTGTGTTGTGAGCGTGCGGGTCAATACTTCTAGTGAACTTGCTCTCAGTGTGTGGTTGATTAATCCGTGTTGTATTTGCCGGCAAATTAATCCATGGATATAGGCGCAGGGATTTGACATGTGCGAAAGAAACTATACTGCGGCTTTAAGAAGATTCAAAGGTTCATTGGATTCAAGATTGCACTTGCAAATCAAAAGAAAGCACGTTTTGCTGCTAAAGCAAGGCGATTGCATCTTTGTTGTGCTGCAATGCACAGGCTTTCCTACAACACCATGCATAAACACGTTTAAGGGCACTTGCATACACACATACACCCGGCCACACACATATACATGCACACACACATGCACGCAGTTGCCTGCACACTGAGGCTTGTCACCTGCAGCGAAATCCGCACATGTCAATTTTCAACCGCACCTGCTCTAGAGACGCCTTGTCCTTGTTCACACACTCCAGGGTGGCCTGCAGCTCTGCAGTGGTCCTGCCGCTCTCCTGCTCCAGTGTGTCCAGGTCCTGTGTGCATGCATGTACATACAGGTGTGGTAAGTTGTGGAGTGTGTTTGAACATGTCCCAGCCTGCAGCTGTGGCCCTGCTGCTCTGGTGTGTCCAGGTCCTGCAAAAAACAGTCGACACATCTATTATCTATTATGAAGAAAGAAACAAAACGTTGCGCCCAAAACGAGTGTGAGCTGTGGGAAGCCAATTGACGCTCCACTAATATAATGCGTGCGTGCACTTGTGTCCGTATGCACACACGTGTTATGAGCTCTGCTCCTCTCCTGCTCCAATGTAACCAACCCTCATGATTGTGTAGTGCAGTACATGCTTCCAACCTCTGACAAGGTAGGTATTCTGTCCTTGGTTGCACTTTGTGACCTGCAGCTCATTGCTCCAGAGAGTTCAGATTTGGCAAAGGAATCCCGAAAAGAAGCAAGCTTTTCAATTAATAACCGGGCCTGGACGTGCTCAACTGAACATACCACACCGATGCACGCTTTTACATTCGCACCTGACAGTCTCAATCGAAATACCAAGTACATTAGTAATAAAGAAAGGGAAACACTGGTGATTGCATTAACAAGTGCACACACACACACACACACACACACACACACACCTGTTTGAGCTTGCCAATGTGCTCTCGCTGGTCTTCCACCATCTCTGCTGCAGCATCCTTTGCCGCCTCAACCTGAAAAGATGACATGTTTTTACGTGCAAACTTTATGTGTGTTTGTGCGTGTGCACCGCATCACATAGCTTCTCAATTTATTTCAGGTCACAAAGCAACACAATAAATCACATCCAATGGTATGTTACAACCATACATCCCTCTTGCATGACGCATGTGCATTACAGATTTAACTCCCACAATCTCATAAAACACGAACCTCTTGCGCCGTGTGCTTTAAACTCCACACACACACTCTCCTGCACTCTCCAACCTACACACACACACACATCCAACGCACCTCCTCCAGCTGTTCCTGCAGCTGAGCAGCCTCAAGGCTGCTGTTCCCACGTGCATGCTCCACGCTAGCTAGGCGTTCTTGCAAAGCCTGCGAGCACAAACACACGCATGTGACGAAGCTGCGTGTGACGAGTCTTCATAGCACAACACGCATGTGACGAATCTGCACGTGACAAATATTCATAGCACAACAGACGTGGAATTACGACCAAAAATACTGGCAAGGGGTTCCTAAAAAACATCAAGCCTCATCAATTTGTATCAAGGCATTGGCATGGATGCCTCCATCAAGAGGTTCCGAAATCACCCAATATTGCCACCAGAAGACTTCGCTTAAGCGTCACACTTGCAGCTCTGCAGTCATCACTGCATCCCCCTGGTCAGCTACTCAGCTGGTTTGAGTAATGGCGTGAGAAAAATGAGAAAGAGCTCAGGTCATCAGGCCACTAACAAAGAATCGCAGCATTGGTGTCGCACCTGCAGCTCTGCAGCCGCTGCCTCCCGCTGGCTAGCTAGCTCAGTCGCGTGTGCAGCCTGCACTTCAGCCACTTGGCTCTGCAGTTCCGTGACGCGTGCTTCCAGTGCAGCCTGGGCTTCTTGTGCCTCCTACAGCATGAAGGTTTGTGTATGTGTGTGAACAACACAAGTATGTACGTGTACATGCAAGTGTGTGTTTGTGTGAAGGCTCTAAACCCTGAACAACGCTTTTAAAGGCAAGCCAGTAACCTTTCTGTGCAGAAATTGAAGTAATTGCACGTACGTGCAGCTCAGCAAGCACGGCCTCCAGTCCTGCCTTCAGCCAACCATATATACAAGCAGGACACATACACACATACATGCACACGCCTCGCTAAAACAAGCGTGCATGCACACAAACCTACGCGCAACTATAAAACAGATACCTGTGCCTGAGCATGGGCGGATGCCTGCAACTCAGCAATCATGGCCCTGGAGGCTTCCAGCTCTGCCTTCAGGGCAGACAGCTCGCTCTCAAAGTGGTCACGCTCAGCTGCTGCCAGCTGCAAGTAAAAAAGCCACACAGGACGCAAGTCATGGCACTGCACTTAGAAATACCTAGCTCTCAAAATTGCCTCACTCTGCTACTGCCAAAAAAAATGGCCTCGTCAGGCCACCCACCTTCTTACTGTTGCTGGTCTGGCTGTCCACCGTCGAGTTAAGACGCTCTGATAGCTCGGTCAGCTCCTGGTTTTTGACCTGGGGACGCATGCGCGGGAAAAATGCAATTATGACGCGTCCTAGCTCGACCTAGGCACTCAGGCACAGACCAGACAATATGCATCTTAATCCTGAATCCAGAATACAGGCCCGTTTCTCAAGAGAAACGCTCTCAGGCCTCAGATCCTTATATGCAACATTGCTCCCTGTACACACACTCATCATCAAAATAACAATAGCAGAATGTGCCGTGCCACATACAACAAAAAACACGAACAAGTAGACAGGATCCTTGAAGATACCAAGAATGTGTTCGACCAACGAAATGTATGGATTTGCATAAAAACACTGTTTCAAAGGCCTCATACTACATATAGCTGCCTCTAAAAACCAGGCAACTGAAGCTACATCCTGGGCGTGTCGCATACACAAAATGCACACATGTGTGCTGGTCAAATGCCCCTCCAGATGCCCTTAAGTAAGAATGCACACCTAGTTGCTGGTCACATGCTTTTCTAGATGAAACCGTGTAAGAACGCACATACGCGCACACGCACCTGTGTGCTGGTCAGCCGCTCCTCCAGGCGCTCACGCTCGCGCTTGAATTGGTTGTTGGCCGTGACCAGTGAGCTGAGCTTGAGTTCCATCTCCTTCGCGCGCTTCTCCTCCCTGCATACAGATTCCAAACTTGGGAGTGAGGCATCGGCATTCGCCACTCTCACCTTACCTGCAGTAAGTGTGCCGTTCTGTCGTCTTGAAACACACGCCAACGTTTAAAGGGTGACAATAAAACGGCGTTCCCTGATCCTTCACACTAGCATCCTCAGCCCCACAGTTGCGCATACACATACAGCGACCACTAGCTTACTGCATTTTGCATGCAGGGCATGCGTCCTTAAATCCTCAGAGTACACATACCGCGACCACTAGCTTGCTGCACTTTGCATGCAGGGCATGCGTCCTTGAATCCTCAGAGTACAAGTCCATCTCACTGTAACCATGTCATGCAGGATACTTGTGCATACCGTGTTTTCTTGGCACACACACCCAGGGGCGTTTAACAGGCACAGTACACATAAGCACTCACGTGTCCAGCTTGATACGCAGGTCAGTGTTCTCCTGGATGGCGGGCTCCGTGATGCCGCTCTTGAGGTTTGAAATCTCGGTGTTGAGACGCAAGATCTCGTTTTGCAGCAGCTTGGCGTCACCCCTGCACAGATCAGGAGAGGCGGTGCAGAGGTTGGTCAGGCGGCAGCATAAATGGATGACGTTAGGAGTGTGGCCATAGGTCACAGTGTGCTTGCACAGAGTTCAGCACTGCAGCAGCTGGGGACACTCCACTCGGCAGGATCGTACAAAAAGGAAACATACTGTATTCCAGACATGACAATTGACCTTGGCGAACCATCTGTTCTCTTATAAACTCAGACTGCTGACCATGCTGCTCCGAGCTGCGTCTAAGGCGATAAGCATGTCATGTGCAGGGCGTGCTGTATGAAAAGGAGCGCGTGTGCCACAAGCGCACACCTGTAGTCCAGGTTGATGGTGGCCTTGTTGCGGATGCACTTGGCGCGTTGCACAAAGTAAAGCGTGGACAAGGTCTCCGCGGAGCACACGTTGGAGGGCGACACGTTGGCGATGATCTGGGTCTTGGCATTGCCGCCCAGGGAGTCCTGTGTGAGCGAGCATGAGGGAGTAGGAGGGGTCAGCGGTTGGCTGCATCTCTGCGGGGCGTACGTTTGGGCGATGACAAGCTAGCACGAGAAAGACGGCAATTTGACTTCCTCAGAAAAGCGGGTGTCAGGGAGCTATCCTACAACAAAGTGCACTGCGTATGATATGGCAGTCAATTTCCTCAATCCCCTGAGCTTGCGTAACCAAGGACCCTAATCATTCCATGTCTATCAAAGCGTTCTAAAAGGCACGTCACAGAAACAGCTCCCAAGCTGGTGGTAAGCGTACCGGGCATGAATTGCAGCGGACCGAGATGTGGCAGCAAAAGGCATTTTCATTGTATCTAATTATAAAGAAACTAAGAAATTCAGGTGCAAACGGGCAAAGATAAGCCTGGCTTCACCTGCAGCAAGAACGTTAGGCGGGAGTCACGGTAGGGGATGTGGCGGCCCAGGCGCCCGCTGCGCTGTGCTTCCACCAGCTCCATGATGACACGGCCCAGGGTGGTGAGGGACTTGTTGATGTGCACCGCCTCCTGCAGTGTGAGTATTTGCGTACGAAAACGATTTACAGATGCACAGCATGTGTGTGAAAACTTTGTTCAGCATGTTGTTATTTGCACATGTGATGTGTGACTTGTGCAAGGAATTTATTGAGTTGAAGTCTGCCCCTTTTAAAGAAGTTTGGTGTGTGTGTGTGTGTGTGTGTGTGTGTGTGTGTGTGTGTGTGTGTGTGTGTGTGTGTGTGTGTGTGTGTGTGAATATGCAGGAACGGCAGCAAATATCAAAGCAGATATGTCAGAGGAACGGAGAGGAAGAAGGACGGGCACAGCTGTGGCAAATGTTGCTATAAAACAAAACGCACATACCCGCACGTCACATACACGCAGAGGTACACACTAGCACCACACACCTTGAAGTGGGTGCCCACAGCATGAGAGCCGCCCAAGGCACCTCCATGGACACGCTCGCTACCTGCAGGTCACACACCACGGTTAGGGTCGTGTAAGGCTGTGAAAGGCTGCCACAATCAAGGTTGGCTAGAACCACGTGGCAATACCATACACGATCTGTGCAAGGAGAACCTCTGTGTACGCTCCGCACAATATGAATGATGAGGATGGACAAGGCTGCGCTCCAACCCTCACGACAGCCGTTCGTTCAACCCTGCACCCCCTTGCCTAGAAGTGAATGCCTGAAGACGAACAGCCTGCCAAGACCTTGACTCAGTGAGCTTCAGGCACGCACCTGCCAGGTCAATGAGGTTCAGCCGTGAGCAGATGACCGAGGTCACACCGTTGGTGGCCTTGCTGGTTTTCTGAGAGCACAGTGGAACGGAGGGGTGGGGCCTCAATCCAAGATCACAGGTCATTGAGAAAGGTGCAATAGGTGCGCAGTCCAAGTCAGTTCAGCCTTGATTGCTGCTGGCGTTGTTCTGGTGGTGTTGGTATCATAGCATAACGGAGCCAAATGTCTCTTGCGTGGGCCCACTCACACAATGAACTACAAGTACCCAAATTATTCAATTGGCAGCACAGGCATCACACTTTTGTCCACAAACATGCACATACACACCACATTCACACATCTCCACAGTACATTACACAAACACAAAAACACACACCACATTCAATTACCTCCACAGTGCAGGTGAACACAGAGTGAGAGCGACTGGACTCCCGGTTCAACCGTGTCTCTCCAGTATGCCTGTTCTCGGCTCCATGCCTCATCAGAGTCAGCACATCATCCACTGCACATACCGGGAGTGAGCATTCAGCGGGTCTAGTAGGCGGCACGTGCTCATGCACTCCCTCATTGACTTTATGCCGTTGACTTTATGACATGTGAACGGCGATCCACCGCACACACAGGGAGTGAGCGTTCAGCAAGGTCATTTAAGTTAACCACACGTGCTCGTGCACTCAGTCGTTAGCCATGCACTGATGTAGAGTGTAGAGGCCTGGCCTTGAGTGCAGTGCAGTGCAGGCTGCTTTAGTGCATTCCAATTGCTCATATATATAAATATAACATTCAATGTTACTAATGTAACCTTATTTATGATTATAAAGCGAGCTGTGGGGAGCTATAGAGATGTTGGTAAGCAGAAACGGATAAAGTATCACATGCTTGCGCGCACAAGCACGCATGTGTAGCAGCATGATTAAGAGGACACTAGCAACCCACCATTAAGGACCTCTGTCTCTGTGAGGTACTCGACAAAGCAGCCTGCGAGGACACGTGCAACAGGATCATTGAGGTTCCAAGCTGCACAAAAAAGCAAAGGTTCATGCCGGCAACAGTTAAGTTAGCGTGCACTACCTACAGGGACAAGGATGGGTGGCATAGCAACAGGTTGAAGGCTATGGCAGTCAACAAATTACCTTCCCCCCTCCAAGGGAGAAACTTGTATGCAGTGCATCACGCAGGGGACCACTTAAATGACGGCACATTGAATGCTTCTCGGAAGGGCTGGCCCAAGCCGCACCAGATTCGCAGTCAACGACCGTACATCCTAAAGTTTCCTGGCCAGACGACCAATTGAAACCTAATAAACTGGTGCACCCACCGTGCGTGTCCTCGCGGATCTGGAGGTTAGTGGCTGAGGGGTTCAGCAAGTCTGTGATGGTCTCATTGTAGATCTCCAGGAAGCTGCGCAGCAGTAATTCGTTTTTGTAGAGAAACAACTATTACTTTAGCTTGTGTCAAACAGCACTTATATACCTTCATTATAAATCATAAGACACAAACGAGGTCACAAGACTACGTGCGGAGCAATATAACTTTTGATGATTGGTAGTAGGATATTTACTTTTAGCAGTCACTGTGGACACGTGGAATCTGACCTGGTGTGCCAGTTAATCACATAAGAAGCGAGGCATGGAGCTGCACACACATGCACAAGCACTTACACACACATTGCGTGTCACTAATGATGACCAGAACTGCACACACTGCACGCGACCGTATGTAAGGAGGTTTTTCTGCTGAAATACTTTATATACGTTAGAGATGGAACACCCACACAAAAAATCTCATATATGGTGCTGGCCAACCCTACATGTCACGCAACGAAACATACCTGCAACGACAGCTGTAGCGCAGGGAGTCTCGGCCCTGCAAACAGGGAGTAACGTGCGGCAAACTG